>JGI24721J44947_10001999_pt1 | contig 29226 bp, 23 predicted proteins | sample YelNatPaOPGAMG01_FD_44947 | JGI IMG/M metagenome (IMG submission 44947) | reverse complement strand
AACATCCCGTCCTGAAATCGCTCGTCTCCTCGCATGATCGTTAGACGAACAACACATCAACTGCGACTCTCCACACGGTGCCTATTTCAACGAGTTCCTAGATCTTTCATTCATCCTGGCAAGCACGAAGGATGAGCGTGGCACATGGTCGCCATTCATGCTGACTTGAGGGCCTCGCTCTTTGACGCGATGCACTCCATCAGGTCCTTCCACGATTTGACGAACGAGGCAGCTCCTTCATCCTGAAGCTGCAAACCAAGAGCATTCGTATCAATGCCCGCCTTGGCGAATCTCTCCAGCGGATTCTCAATATGAGCGGGCAGAATTTCGCCGATAGCCCCGTGATCGGCGAGGGCTTTCAACGTGGCCTCGGGCATGGTGTTCACCGTGAAGGGCGCCGCGAGAGCCTCGATGTACAGCGTATCGGAGGCTTTGGGGTCCTTGGTCCCAGTGCTCGCGAAGAGAAGCCGCTGGGCTCGGGCACCAGCATTGAAGATGCGTTGCCAGCGCGGCGAATCGAGCGCGGTGCGATAACTCTCATAAACCTGTCCTCCTATGGCAATGCCAAGCTGGTTGCGCAGCTCCGCAGGAGCTTTGTACGATATCGCAACATCCCAGCGGCTGACGAATAGCGAAGCCACGGACGCAACATCGGGATTCAGGCCCTCTGCGATACGCCGCTCAATGCCGCGCAGGTAAGCCTCGGCCGCTGCGACATACTGTGCGCTGGAGAATAGGAGCGTCACATTGACGGGCACGCCCGCAAAGATCGCCTCCTCGATCGCAGGCAGTCCTTCCTTCGTTCCCGGGATCTTGATGAAGAGGTTGGGACGTTCTGCCCGCGTGTGGAGCGCTTTCGCCGCGGCGAGCGTGCCGGATGTGTCATGCGCCAGCAATGGCGAGACCTCAAGAGATACCCAGCCGTCCACACCGTTGGTCCGGTCGTGAATCGGGCGAAAGAGATCGGCAGCCTGCCTGAGATCCTCGACAGCCAACTCGAAGAACAGTGCTTCTCCCGACTTGCCATCCTTCACCTTCTGCCGGATGGCGTCGTCATAGTCACGACTGTTCTTGATGGCGTGATCGAAGATAGTCGGGTTCGAGGTAAGACCTGTGACCGAAAACTCCTGAATATAGCGGTCGAGGGTTCCACTGATCAGCAGGCCCCGGGTGATGTTGTCGAGCCAAAGGCTTTGGCCCAATTCGTAAAGTTTTCTGGTCGCTTTCATGATTTCTCCTTTCGTCTGGGGTTTTGCCAACGATCGCCGGAAGCAAGGATTGCGTCGGCCTCTTGCGGACCCCAGCTATGGCGCTTGTAGATGCGGACCTTCTGGTGGCGCTTGAGGACAGGATCAACCACCGCCCAGGCTGCCTCGACCGCGTCCTCACGGGTGAAGAGGGCTCCGTCGCCGTGCATGGCGTCGCCCAACAACCGCTCGTAGGGAGCCTCCTGTCCTGGCCTCTCTTCGGACAGGTAGAGCTCCTGTTGGTCCCCGATGAAGTCTTTCCCCGCGACCTTGACCCGAGCGGCAAGTGCGATGGCGGAGTCAGGAGAGAGCCGGAAGCGCAGATAGTTGGACCTGCCGGCCGCCGGTTCGGCGTCCGCGAAGAGCCGCTGCGGTGACGGCTTCAACTCCACCAGGACCTCGGTCACGTTTTCTGCCAGGTATTTGCCGGAACGCAGATACCACGGAACTCCCTCCCACCTCCATGAGTCGATAAACAGCCGCAGGGCGCAGAAGGTCTCGACGTCGGAGTTCTTCGCGACGTCTTTCTCCTTGCGGTAGCCCTCGTATTGACCACGGACGACATCGCTGGACTTCAAGGGGCGCATGGCCTGAAAGACCTTGGCCTTCTCGGTGTGCAGGGCGCCAAAGTCTCTGGTGGCCGGAGGCTCCATAGCCAACAGCGCGACCACCTGAAAGAGATGGTTCTCAATCACGTCCCGCAGGCAGCCGGCCGTCTCGTAAAACGCGCCTCGGCCCTTCACGCCGAAGGTTTCCGACAGGGTCACCTGGACACTCGCCACGTAGTTTCGGTTCCAGATCGGCTCGAGGAAGGAGTTGGCGAAACGGAAGTAGAGGATGTTCATGATCGCCTCCTTCCCGAGGAAGTGGTCGATGCGGAAGATCGAGTCTTCCGGGAAGATCGAGTGCGCGACGCGGTTAAGCTCGCGCGCGGAGGCCAGATCACGCCCAAATGGTTTCTCGACGATAACCCGCGCGTTCTCGGCCAGACCGGCGGCGCCAAGTCCCTCTATCACCGTCTCGAAGAGCGACGGGGGAATGGCGAGGTAATGTGCTGGGCGCCGGGCGCTGCCCAGCTCCTTCTTGATCGCGGTGAACGTGGTCGGGGCCTTGTAGTCGCCGCTCACATATCGGAATAAGGAGAGAAGAGTGCGGAGGGCCTGCTTATTGTCGATTCCGCCCGATCGCTCGATGCTGTCCGCCACGCGTTTGTGCAGACGCTCCAAACTCCATTTGGGAAAGGCGACACCGATGACCGGCACCTTGAGTGTGCCGTGTTTCACCATGGCATAGAGGGCCGGGAAGGTCATCTTGTGAGCGAGGTCGCCCGTCACACCAAAGAGCACCAGCGCGTCCGACTGGGATCGAGCCATCAGACGCTCCCCTTGGCGGCTGCCTTTTCCTCATGGCCGCCAAACTCGAAGCGAAGAGCCGACAAGAGCTTGTCGGCGAAGTCGTCCTCGCCACGCGAGCTGAAACGTTCGTAGAGCGCGGCGCTGAGGACGGGTGCCGGCACGGACTCGTCGATCGCAGCCTTGATCGTCCAGCGTCCTTCACCCGAATCAGAGACCCGCCCAGCAAACTTGGCGAGATCGGGGCTAGCGAGCAGCGAGTTCGCGGCCAGATCCAACAGCCAGGAGGCGATGACGCTGCCGCGACGCCAGACCTCGGTGATGTCGGCCACGTTCAGGTCGTAGGCATAGTATTCGGGATCGCGCAGGGGCGTGGTCTCGGCGTCGACTGCACTCTTCTGCTTTCCTGCATTGGCATGGCGCAGGATATTCAAGCCTTCCGCGTAAGAGGCCATCAGGCCGTACTCGATGCCGTTGTGGACCATCTTGACGAAGTGGCCAGCGCCACTTGGCCCGCAGTGCAGATAGCCATGTTCGGCGGTGCCCCCGACCTTCTCCCGGCCGGGCGTGCGCGGAGCTTCTTCGATTCCTGGGGCCAGAGCGGCGAAAATAGGTTCGAGGCCCCGGACAACGGCTTCATCGCCGCCGATCATCAGGCAGTAGCCCCGCTCCGATCCCCAGACCCCTCCGCTGGTGCCGACATCCACATAGTGAATGCCCTTCGCTTTCAAATCGGCAGCGCGTCGGATGTCATCGTGGTAGTAGGAATTACCACCGTCGATGACTACGTCTTCTGGAGCAAGGAGCGGGATGAGGCTCTTCAAGGTTGCATCGACCGCAGCCGCGGGCACCATCATCCAGATGGCGCGTGACTTTTGCAACTTATTCGCAAAGTCTTCGAGCGAGGTCGCCCCGACCGCGCCTTCTTTCGCAAGTGCCTGCACGGTTTCGTGATTGGTATCGTACACGACGCAATGGTGGCCGGCTTTCTGAAGCCGTAGCACCATATTGGTTCCCATCCTGCCCAAGCCGATCATGCCCAGTTCCATGTGTTTCCTTTCGATTTATTCTGCTGTTCGAGTGCCCGACTTTCACCACGGCGGGTGGAACAAGCGTCCTAGACGAGTCCGGCGCGTATCCCGCGAATTCCGTTCGCAGCAATGCTTGGTCAGATGCCGACGAGCATGGGCATGCATCAGGCTTATCTCATCTTGGTGTCCCGCAGAAGTTTCGCTCTGTGTTCCTCATATTCCTCGGATGTGATTTCTCCGGCGGCATACCTTCTTTGCAGGATCTGCAAAGGCGTCTGCATGTCGCGGTAGCTGGCCCAGTTGCTTCGCCTCACCGGCATTAGGAATGAGAAGAACAACATCCATAGGATGACCCAAAAGATCCACCAATATGCATGCATCCCCGCCCAATAATAGTGGTACATAGACACCTCCCTGGTGTTGTTACGTAATATTGCGAAACTCGAACCGTTGGATCTGGCCCGACGAATCAGCGCACTCTATGCCTGCCTTGCCGGCCCAACTCCCCAAAACCAATCATGCGACGGTTGCGTGCGATTCCCTTTCGATTAGTTCTGCTGTTCGAGCGCATGCACTTTTTCCACGCGACGGAGATGGCGGGCTGCGTTGCTGAAGTGGGCGGCCAGGAAGGTCTCAACCAGTTCCCAGGCGAGCGCCGAGCCGATGACTTTTCCACCCAGGCAAAAGACATTCATGTCGTCGTCTTCGACGCCCTGACGGGCGGAGAACACATCGTGGATGAGCCCGGCACGCACACCGGGAACTTTATTCGCGGCGATCGATGCACCGACGCCGCTGCCGCAGAGCGCGATCCCGCGCTCGACCTCACCCGCGGCAACTGCCTTTGCCAGAGGGATGATGAAGTCGGGGTAGTCATCCGCGGGGTTCAGTTGGTGCGCGCCGTAGTCCACGACCTCATACCCTGACGCACGCAAAGAGTCCTCCAACTGCCCTTTCAAGGCAAAGCCTCCATGGTCCGCCGCGATGCCTACGCGGATCATGATCTCCTCTGGGTTATGTTGAGACATAATCCATCGAGCGCGGGCGGAGCGATGAGCGTCGAAAGTGCCGTGGAACCTGTCATGGTTGCATTGCGCCTCTTCTTGTTATGCGGGAAGATTGTTCAGGCGTCGACGACCGGCGAATCGACTACGATTTCAAGGCCTGACTCTGGCACGCGGGATGTTGGCATTGACAGGTTAGTTCCGTTACGCTCTTTGCATCAGCGCAGGTCTCACTACAGTATTTCTTACCTTCGGCAGGAACACAGTTACAAGCGGCACGGGCGCATTTCGTTTTGACAGTCATAAGAACTCCTTCGCTTTGAACGCATGCTTCTCTTTAAGAGAGGATTTTGTGCGGGGAACTCGCTTATCCATAGGGCGGGCATCCGTACTCATCGCTAGAGCGCAGCCGCACTAGCGCATGATGACAGCATCCCACCCGTGCAAGCAGCAATCTGTTCTGTTTTGCTCATCTTTGCCGGCTAGCTTCGCGCTGGGTCCAATGGCATATAGGCGAGACTCGATCGTCTCGCCATAGCCTTTCCCACAGAGGGTCATCAAAACAAAGATACGGAAGATGACATCATCAAGTTGACGCGTGAAGTCAGCGTGTGCGACATGTTTCTAACACAGCCGAAACTACTTTCGTGCAGCGTTTCAGACATGCCTCTGAGCCAGAGAACGCTGGCCTCGCTTTTTCGCTCCCGGAACTCTGTGGTTGGCGGCAGCATCTTCCAGGATGGCGTTGATTTCTCCGCCAACCAAAATCGCGATGCCGCTCAGGTAGAACCAGAACATGAGGATGATCAGCGTACCAAGCGAACCGTAAAGCATCCCGAAGTCACTGAAGTGACGAATGTACAGCTTGAACAGAATGGAAGCGGCCATCCAGATTATTGCCGCGACGATGCTCCCGGGAAGCAACCATTTCCACTTCTGCTCCTGAATGTCCGGAGCGAAACGGTATAGGCCGAGAAGTGCCGAGATGAGCGGCACTGCGGCGGTTGGCCACTGGGCGAGCCTCCAGACGTTGAGCGTCGCTGAACCGGGCGCGATCTTGTGCAGGATTACGGGACCATACACCACAAGGATCAATGCCACGGTAAGCAGCACCCCCAGGGCGATCGCCAGGACCACAGCAAGCAGGCGGGACTTCCACCAGGGCCGGCTCTCTTTCACATCGTAGATAGCGTTGAGAGTATCGATCAGTCCGGAGGTTGCCGAAGAGGAGGACCACAAGGCGAAGAGCAGTGAAAGCCAGGCTCTCCCGCTGCCGGTAGTCTGCGCCAGTACCTGTCACACGAGAGTGGTAGCAGTGGAGGGTAGAACTTCCCCCACGTATTTCATCAGAGCGCCTTGCGAACCGGGAGCCGAGCTAAGCATCGCAACCATGCTGGTTACGGACAAGAGCATGGGGAAAAAACCCAGGAGAAACCAGAAGGCCAGCTCTGCGGCACGGTTCACAACATTGTTGCTCACTGCTCCCCGCCAGATCGAGCGAAGCAGCTCGCCAACTCAACCCCGCCAACTTGAGAATGGCTGCCATGCGGGTCCCTTTCTGCCTTACGGTTTCACTGCCTCATATTTCCCTCTACGGTGGTTGCTATATCCTCCATCCTCCACAACCTTGAAAAGAGTACCTGTAGAATCTGCTCGGCTCTCATAAGCCCTACACATGCTTTCCCGATCGCATGTACGCTTCAATCGGTTCGAGGGGTTTACCCTTCGGTTTCCGGCATCATCCGATAAAAGAAGACTCCGTCCTCGGCGGCGCCAATCCAACGAGTCTCGTCCCCGGATCTCCGAACGCGCCTCTGTTTCTACGAAAATGCGCCATTTACGATGGCTCTGTCGCCGCTCGGATGATAGCCAGAAACTGGTCGGCCTTCAGACTCGCGCCGCCGATCAAAGCGCCGTCCACGCCATTGCGGCGAAGAAATGCGGCGGCATTGTCCGGTTCGACGCTGCCGCCGTACTGTATCGTGACGGCATCAGCCGCTTCCTCGCCAAACAGCTTCGCAAATCGGGCCCGGAGTATGGCATGCGCATCCTCAGCCTGCTGTGGGGTGGCATGGTGGTCGGCATTGCCGATCGCCCAGACCGGTTCGTACGCGATGCTGATGCGGGGCAACGCAGTGACCGGCACACCTGCCAATCCCAGGCTGAGTTGCCGGTCGAGCAGCGCTTCCGTCTGGTTGGTCTTGCGTTGTTCCAGGGTCTCGCCGACGCACAAGATGACGTCCAGGCCGGACGTCAGGGCAAACCGCACTTTTTGATGGATGAACGCATCCGATTCGCCCAGCTTGTGCCGGCGCTCGCTGTGTCCCAGGATGACGTACCTGCAGCCCAGGTCGATCAGCATCGCCGGGCTGACCTCGCCGGTGAATGCGCCCTCGTTTTCGGGATACATGTTTTGCGCCCCGAGCGCGATGCGGCTGCCCTTGAGAATCTCCCGGACCAGGGCCAGGTAGGGGAAGGGCGGAAACAGAATGACCGAGACTCGGTCTTCTGTACGCAAGCCATCTACGACCCCACTTGCCAGTTGCCTGGCTTCTGCGCCGGTCGTATGCATCTTCCAGTTGCCGACAACAACCTTCCGGCGCTGGCCCGGTTTCATCGGGCGCTTCCTGCGGGCTCTAGAGATGAAACGGCGAGTGGCGCATTGTCCCGGTGATCCGCTTCCACTGTTGCGTTGTATTCCCCAAGGCGCGCAGCCCGGTCGCACCTGGCTCGATGATAGAGGGCTTGCTGTGCCGCCGAAACATTGGATTGCTCGCCATGCCAAATCTCCAGAGCCGGCTCCTGGATAGCGCGCCCAAACGAAAACGCTAAGGCCCAGGGGAGCCGCGACCTGAACCTGACGTTCATGGCATTCAAACGGGCGGAGGCAAGCTCGCCGGTCTGGCCACCCGACAGGAATGCAACCCCTGGCACGGCAGCGGGAACGGCTCGCAGCAGACATCTCACCGTAGCGTCGGCTACCTCGTCCACGGTCTCCTGCTGGGGGCATGTCGATCCTGGAAGCACCATGTTGGGCTTCAGGATCAATCCTTCCAGCCTTACGCGTTGCGAGTAAAGCTCTTTGAATACGGCTCTCAGCACTTTCTCCGTTACATCGCCACACGTTTCGAGGGTGTGAGCGCCGTCCATGAGCACTTCCGGCTCGACTACCGGGACCAACCCGGCTTCCTGGCACAATGCCGCATAGCGGGCTAACGCGTGTGCGTTGGCCTCGATACATCCTTCGCTCGGAATGCCATCGCCAATGGCAAGCACCGCGCGCCACTTGGCGAAACGCGCGCCCATCTGCGCGTACTCCGCCAGGCGTGCGCGTAGTCCATCCAGTCCCTCGGTGATCTTCTCGCCGGGGTAGGCAGCCATTTCGTTCGCTCCTGCGTCGACCTTGATGCCCGGAATGATTCCCACGTCGGCAAGGGCTTTGGCGAATGGAGTGCCATCGTCCTTCCGCTGCCGAATGGTTTCGTCGTAGAGGATTGCGCCACTGATCGACTCGCCAAGCCCGGGAGTATTTACGATCAACTCTCGATACTTGCGCCGCGTCTCCGCAGTCTGCGGAATCCCCCACTTCGCAAATCGTTTGTTACAGGTTCCAGTGCTTTCATCGATCGCTATCAGTCCCTTGCCGTTGGCGACGATCCTCTTCGCGGTAGCTTCAAGAGAGTGTGTATTCACTTGGTGGCGCTCCATTTCCAGTTCAGGATTTCCGGCATGTCCTGGCCGTGAGCGTCGATGTAGTGTTTGTGCTCGATAAGCTTGTCCTGCATCTGCTGCTTCAGATACGCTCCCTTCGAACCTAGATTCGGCACCCGGTCCACCACGTCCATGACCAGGTGGAAGCGGTCCAGGTCGTTTTGCACCCTCATGTCAAAAGGCGTTGTAATCGTGCCCTCTTCCTTGTAGCCCCGCACATGCAGGTTGTGGTTGTTGCGGGCATAGGTCAGCCGATGAATTAGCCACGGATACCCGTGAAATCCGAAGATGATGTGTTTGTCCTTCGTAAAAAGTGAATCGTAATCCTTCTCAGTCAGCCCGTGCGGGTGTTCTGTGCTGGGCTGCAGCTTCATCAGATCGACGACATTGACCACACGGATCTTCAGCTCGGGCAGATGTTCGCGAAGGATGGAGACGGCGGCAAGAATCTCCAGGGTGGGGGTGTCCCCGCAGCAGGCCATCACCACGTCCGGCTCGCTGTTCTGGTCGTTGCTGGCCCATTGCCAGATCCCTACGCCCTCCGTGCAATGCACGACCGCCTCATCCATCGTCAGCCATTGGGGGAGTGCGTGCTTTCCTGCAACCACCACGTTGACGTAATTCCGGCTGCGCAGGCAGTGATCGAAGACGGATAGCAGGCAGTTGGCATCGGCCGGGAGGTAACAGCGCACGATATCGGCCTTCTTGTTGATGACGTGGTCGAGAAAGCCGGGATCCTGGTGCGTGAATCCGTTGTGGTCCTGCTGCCAGACGTGGGAGGCCAACAGATAGTTCAGCGAAGAGATGTCTCGTCGCCACGGCAGTTCCCGGCATACCTTAAGCCACTTGGCGTGCTGGCTGAACATCGAGTCGACGATGCGAATAAAGGCTTCGTAGCTGTTGAACAGTCCATGCCGTCCGGTCAGAAGATACCCTTCCAGCCAACCCTCGCACTGGTTCTCACTCAGCATCGAGTCCAGCACGCGGCCCGCCGGCGCGAGGAACTCGTCGTTGCTGTATTCACGCGCATCCCACTGACGATTGGTGACCTCGAATACTGCCTGCAGGAGATTCGAGACTGTTTCATCCGGACCGAAGACGCGGAAGTTATGCTTGTCCCGATTCAATTTGGCAACATCGCGCAGGAACGAGCCCAGCACGAGCGTGTCTTCGATCTGCACCGCACCCGGTGAAGTTACGGTTACGGCGTGGTCGTGAAAGTCCGGCATGTGCAGATCGTGAAGAAGAATGCCGCCGTTCGCGTGTGGATTGGCGCCCATCCGGCGAGTGCCCTGTGGGGCCAGTTCTGCCAGCTCCGCAATGAGTCGTCCCTTTTCATCGAAAAGTTCCTCGGGCTTATAGCTCTTCATCCAGTCCTCGAGCAGCTTGACGTGATTGGGGTGCTGGGGATCGACCAGCAGCGGCACCTGGTGGGCCCGAAATGTCCCCTCGATCTGCAGGCCGTCGACGACCTTTGGTCCTGTCCAGCCTTTGGGCGATTTGAGGACGATCACGGGCCAGCGCGGCCGAGTCGTGTCGTTGCTACTACGGGCATCGCTTTGAAAGCGATGAATGTCCTCAATGGCCTTGTCGAGGGTGGCGGCCATGAGTTCGTGCATCTTCTCCGGCTCATCTCCTTCCACAAAGTAAGGCGTCCAGCCGCAGCCCCTCAGGAATTGATCCAGTTCCTCATGCTCAATGCGCGAGAGGACGGTTGGGTTGCTGATCTTATAACCGTTCAGGTGCAGGATCGGCAGCACCGCTCCATCGGTCTTTGGATCGAGGAACTTGTTGGACTGCCACGAGGTCGCCAGGGACGCCGTTTCTGCCTCACCGTCACCGATGACGCAGGCGACGATCAGATCGGGATTGTCGAACGCCGCACCAAAGGCATGACTGAGCGAGTAACCCAGCTCGCCGCCTTCGTGAATCGATCCCGGCGTCGTCGGCGCAACATGGCTGGAGATCCCTCCGGGAAAGGAGAACTGCTTGAAGAGCTCTTTGAGCCCGGCTTCGTCCTGGGTGACGTTCGGATAAACCTCGGTCCAGGTGCCTTCGAGGTAGACATTCCCCACAATCGCCGGGCCGCCGTGGCCGGGGCCGGCGATGTAAAACATGTTCAGGTCGTACTTCTTGATGACCCGGTTCAGATGAACGTAGATGAAGTTCTGGCCTGGCGTTGTGCCCCAATGGGAGACCACGAGAGGCTTGACGTGCTCCAGCTTCAGCGGCTCCTTCAGCAGCGGGTTTTCATAAAGATATATCTGGCCGACCGACACATAATTGGCCGCGCGCCAGTAGGCATTCATTTTGCGAAGCAGGTCTGGATCGAGCGTGTTCGTGTCCCTGACGGACTCTTCTTTGCTTATCGCTTCGGGCGTCTCGTGGAGTAGGTCCTCGGTGGTGAGCGTGTTGGTCGGCATCGTTTGTTTCTCCCTTTGTTTCCATGAGCGTGAAAAAGTACGGTTGAACTCGTGTTATGAATGGGCTTCTTGCTGCGTCTGCAGTCCGAGAGAAGCCAGCCTGGCGCAGGTCGACTCGTAATCGACATGATGAATGCTTCGAATGCCGAGGCGTTCCGCGATCTGGACGAACATCGGCGTGTTGTCGATGAAGACGGCCTGCGCCGCGGGTGTCTGGGCAATGTCCAAAGCAAGCCGAAAGATCTCGACGTCGGGCTTGCGCATGTGAACGAAACAGGAAGAGATGAATGTATCGACGAGGCAGTCGAGCTTGAAGGTGCGAATGCGATGCGCATTCACTGCGCGCGATTCATTGCTGACTACAACGATCTTAAGGCCGTGCCGGGCCTTGAGCTCGGTGACAAGCTCGATCATTCTCGGGTAGGGCTTCGATTGAGCAAACATGAAGTCTCGAAACTGGTTCCGGGTGAACGTCCGCTTTTCGTAAAAGACAAGCCAGCCCAGATACTCTTCGAAGCTAAGCTTGCCCTCCTCATGCGTCTCGAAGACCAAACGGTGCCGCTCCTCCATCTCCGCCCAGTCCAGTTTGAAGTTCTTGGCCGCTCTTCTGCGAGCGAGATGATCCCACCCGTTGGTGAGCAGAACGTCGCCGACATCCACAAACAGTGTCGTAATCGGGATCGCTCTTTTCACTGGTCCTCCGTCAGAAATCTCTCTTTGTGCAGGCCGATCCAGCGCCTCCAGTCGACGATTCCGCTCGCCCGCGATTCGCTCACGGTCTTTTCGCGAGGGAGGATTCACGCCCGCACGCATGTCCGTGTACCGCTCTGGGGCACATTCGCACTTGTGCCTAAAGACAAGCATCGCACCGGGGCAAGCAACAACCTGTTCAGTTTTGCTCACGTTCGATATATCCCGGAAGGCCGGGTAGGATAGTCGACGTCGATGCGGTTGTGTCTATCTATATGGAAACGAATCCCGCAAACGCTGGCAGACACTCGGTTGCGGCCATCGCAATCCCGGCACAGTCTGGGATCGACCGGATTCTCCTGAGCATTGTCAGCCTCGATCCCGGCAACTCCCGATTCATCCTGAAATCCATGACCTTGAATCAGAGAAGCTCACATGCCGGGAGGTTTCGCTATGGGCATTGATAGCGGCTTCCTGTTGACAATAGCAAGCTGCAGTCAAACATCGACTCATACATCACGACAGCATCGCATCACCGCAAGCAACAGCCTGTTCTGTTTTTGCTCATGACTTCGGGGCTTCTTAAAACTTCGGTTAAACGATCAATCTCAATGGTGTTGTGGATGCGTGGAGAGAAATCACGCGGTTGTCGTAGTCCGTCCGTGCAGCCATCGCGGTTCCCCAAACGGATGGTCCGATCGGCCTTTTGTGAGCAAAGTTGCACAGTCTCCACATTTCCGCTGCAAGATACTGTTTCCATGAGTGCCGTTGGCAGCCTCGCAAGGCTGCGAAGGCTTCGTCATGCTGTCCAGACTCCCTGGGATCTGGATCGCACCCATGGCGCAATTGACGGGGTAGCAACCTTTTCCATTCCAGTCAGGCATGCCACGGCATGGAGAGCAGGAGACAAATCATCGTGAGCCCGAATGCGGAGACCGCCCAACAGAAGCCTGCCCCCGAGGACAAGTCCAAGTCCGACGCGAAAGCTCAGGCCAAAGTCGATTTGACGCCTGGTGCAAACCCTGAGTCCAAGGACGATCTCAAGTCGCTTCCGATGCCGGAGCTCGAGAAGAAACTGGCTTCGTCCCCAGACGGGCTCAGCCAGGCTGAGGCTCAGAAGCGACTGATGCAGTATGGCCCGAACGAGATTGCGGAAAAGAAAACGAATGTATTCCTGAAGTTCCTGTCTTACTTCTGGGGCCCCATTCCGTGGATGATCGAAGCGGCTGTAATTTTGTCGGGAGTTGTACGGCACTGGATGGATTTTTTTATCATCCTCTTCCTGCTCTGTTCCAACGCCGTCGTCGGATTCTGGGAAGAACACCAGGCAGGTAACGCCATTGCCGCCTTGAAAGCCAAGCTGGCGGTCAACGCCCGGGCCAAACGCGATGGGAAGTGGACCACCCCGAAGGCAAGCGAGCTGGTGCCCGGCGACGTCATCCGTCTTCGCCTGGGCGATATCGTCCCGGCAGACGCGCGCCTGTTGGAAGGCGACCCGGTGGAAGTCGATCAATCCGCGCTGACCGGGGAATCTTTGCCGGTCACGGTCAAGCCAGGCGGAGCAGTGTTCTCCGGCTCAGTTCTCCGCAAGGGCGAAATCGACGCTATAGTGTACGCGACCGGGACGAACACGTATTTCGGCAAGACCGCGCAACTGGTTGAGGAGGCGCATACCGTCAGCCATTTCCAGCGTTCCGTGCTGAAGATTGGCGACTATCTCATCATTCTGGCGGTTGTCCTGGTGGCGGTCATTGTTACCGTGGCGCTCTTCCGCAAAGACCCGATTCTCGACACGCTGGAATTCGCTTTGGTGCTTTTAGTGGCGGCGATCCCTGTAGCAATGCCAACTGTGCTGTCCGTCACCATGGCCGTCGGCGCGCGCCTGCTGGCGAAAAAGCAAGTGGTGGTAACGCGGTTGTCGGCGATCGAGGAACTGGCCGGCGTAGATATCCTGTGCTCGGACAAGACCGGGACTCTGACCCAGAACAAGCTGACACTGGGCGATCCATTCACGGTGAACAACATTCCCGGCGATCAGGTGATTCTCTGGGCCGCGCTGGCTTCACGCGCGGAGGATAAAGACACGATCGACCTCGCTGTGATCGGTGGCGTGAAGGACGAGAAAGCCCTGAAGGACTGTCAGATACTGCATTTCCAGCCGTTCGATCCGGTGCACAAGCGGACGGAGGCTACGGTTAAGGACGGAAACGGAAAGCAGTTCTTTGTAGCCAAGGGAGCGCCGCAGGTCATTCTGGAGATGTCGACGAATAAGGATGACATAAAGCCCGCAGTCGAGAAAGCCGTGAATGAGTTTGCCGGACGCGGTTTCCGGTCGCTCGGGGTAGCCCGGGCGGATGAAGAAGGAAAATGGCAGTTTGCCGGCGTGTTGCCGATGTTCGATCCGCCTCGCGAGCAAGCCAAAGCAACCATCGCGAGCGCAGAGCAAATGGGCGTGAAGGTCAAGATGGTCACCGGCGATCAACTGGCCATCGCGCAGGAAACGGCTAGGCAACTTGGGATGGGCACCAACATTCTCGATGCCAGTTCGTTGCAGGACAAGAAGCAACAAGATAGTTCGCAATCCTCTGCGGCCATCGAAAAAGCGGACGGCTATGCCCAGGTATTTCCGGAAGACAAGTTTCACATTATCGAGGTCCTGCAGAAGCGCAATCACTTCGTCGGCATGACCGGCGATGGCGTGAATGATGCCCCCGCGTTGAAGCAGGCGGATTGCGGCATTGCTGTTTCCGGCGCGACGGACGCGGCCCGCGCGGCGGCCTCCATCGTGCTGCTGGCACCGGGCCTGTCAGTGATCATCGACGCCATCAAGGAGAGCCGCCGCATCGTCCAGCGGATGAACAGCTATGCGATCTACCGCATCGCCGAAACGCTGCGCGTGCTGCTTTTCATGGTTCTGGCGATCCTGGTATTTAACTTCTATCCGGTCACCGCCGTGATGATCGTGTTGATTGCGGTGCTCAACGACGGAGCCATCCTCTCCATTGCCTATGACAATGTTCATTACAAGGACAAGCCCGAAGCCTGGAACATGCGCCTGGTGCTGGGGATCGCCACGGTGCTGGGCCTCGTCGGTCCCATCGCCGCGTTCGGCCTGTTCTACATTGGCGACCGGGTCCTTCATCTTGGCCATCTGCAATTGCAGACACTGATGTACCTGCTGCTGTCCGTGGCCGGACACCTGACCATCTTTTTGACACGCACGCGCGGTCCATTCTGGTCTATACGTCCGGCTCGAGTTCTGTGGATCGCGGTCCTCGGCACGCAGACGGTGGCGACCCTGATTGCAGTCTATGGCCTGTTTATGACCCCCATCGGTTGGAAGTTGGCCGGGATCGTCTGGGCTTACGCTCTGGTTTGGGCCTTCGTGACGGATCGCGTAAAACTCGTCGGCTATCGCATCTTCGATCCGACGAGTGCTCCTCTGCTGAGCAAGGCGCCGCTAGATCTTACGCCGCGGATCGCTTCACGCGCCTGGGAACTCTACCAGCAGCGCGTCAATAGCGAAAACAGAGGCGAAAGCCAGCAGGACCAGGACTGGCTGGAAGCCGAGCGCGAGATTCGCAAAGATCAGGCGGGACATCCGAAGGTCGCGTAGATGTTCGGGCGAGTCCATAAGCGAAAAGCACAATCCATGCTAGCCGTGACACGGAAGGACAACGGAAGATGAAAATCGATGCAAAGGATTTCCGTGTAGCGTCCGAGAAAAAGGTCAAACTCTCGAAGTGGCCGACGGTTGTGAAGCCGGTGTACACCTCGAAAGAGGAATATAAAGAACTCCTCGAAAAGCATGTTACGGAGTTGAGCTCGCTGCAAGAGCTGCACTACGCTTCCAACCGCTATGCGCTGCTGCTGATCTTTCAGGGGATGGATGGCGCCGGCAAAGACGGCGCCATACGCCACGTCATGTCCGGGGTCAATCCGGAAGGCTGTGAGGTCTTCAGCTTCAAACAGCCGAGTGCGGAAGAGCTGGAACATGATTTCCTCTGGCGCACAACGTGCCACCTTCCCGAGCGCGGGCGGATCGGCATCTTCAATCGGTCCTATTACGAGGAAGTGCTGGTGGTCCGCGTGCATCCGGAGATTCTCCGCAGCCAGGGACTTTCCGAAGAGCTGCGCGATGAGAAGACCATCTGGGAGGAGCGGTACCGCTCCATTGTGGATCTTGAGAGGCACCTCCATCGCAACGGCACCGAGATCGTCAAGATATTCCTCCACCTCTCCGAGGAAGAGCAGCGGAAGCGGTTCCTTGCGCGCATCGATGAGCCCGACAAGAACTGGAAATTCAGCCTTGCCGATATTCACGAGAGGAAGTACTGGAAGGATTACGTCAAGGCGTATGAGGCCTGTCTTGAGGCAACAAGCACCCATCACACACCCTGGTATGTGGTGCCGGCCGATGATAAGGAGAACGCCCGCCTGATCGTATCCCGTATCGTCCTCGACGCACTCGAAGACCTCAAGATGGCGTATCCAAAGACCACTGCGAAGCGACGCGCAGAATTGCAATCGATCCGCAAACAGCTACAGAAGAAATAAGGTTTGACTAGCGCCGCCGGGTTCTCAGGGCGGTGCAAAGTAGAGAGGATCTTTCAGTATGTCTACCAAAGAGCAGGTCCTTACCGTCGATGAGGATAGCAGTCCGGGATTGGCCGGCAGGTGCTATGAGAATGTATTCATGCCACCCGCATTTGTCTTCGATGCCGGTTTGGAGGCACATTGAGCGATCCAAAAGCAGTCACTGTCTGGTCGAAAATTGAGGGGGTGGATGCGCTGGCTGAGCTGGCTCTGAACCTGCACTGGTCCTGGAACCATGAGGCCGACGAACTGTGGGAAGGCCTCGATCCCGAACTCTGGGAGGCTACGCAAAATCCCTGGGTGATCCTGCAGACGGTTTCCAAGGACAAGATCCGATTGCTGTTGGCCCAGCCGAAGTTTCGTCAGCGCGTGGACGTCTTGCTGCGCCAAAACCGCGAGGATTTCAGCTCACAGGCGTGGTTCCAGAAGAAGCATCCGGACGCGGCGCTCACCTCGGTCGCCTACTTCAGCATGGAGTTCATGCTGACCGAAGCGCTGCCTATTTACTCGGGCGGACTCGGCAACGTGGCGGGCGATCAGATGAAAGCGGCCAGCGACCTGGGCGTCCCGGTGATCGGAGTCGGGCTGCTCTACGGGCAAGGATATTTCCGCCAGGACTTTGACTCGGAAGGGCGGCAGCAGGTGCTCTATCCGGTCAATGATCCGGGGCAATTGCCCATTCGGCCGTTACGGGAATTGAATGGTGAATGGCTCAGGTTCCAGATTCAGCTACCCGGCTCGAAGATCTGGCTGCGCTGCTGGGAAGTCTCGGTGGGGAGGACAAAGCTCTACCTGCTCGATAGCAACGACTTCTCGAATAACGCAGCTCATCGCGGTATCACCAGCGAGCTCTATGGCGGGAATGCCGAGATGCGGCTGAAACAAGAGATCGTACTTGGCATTGGAGGCTGGCGTTTACTGCGTGCGGTGGGGTTGCAGCCTGAGGTGTGTCATCTCAACGAAGGCCACGCGGCATTTGCCGTGCTTGAAAGAGCGCGCTGCTACATGGAAGACAATAAAAAACCATTTGATTTGGCCCTGAACGCCACGCGGGCGGGAAATCTCTTTACCACGCATACGGCAGTCACCGCCGGGTTCGACCGCTTCGATCCTGAACTCGTCCGTAAATATCTCGGTCATTATGCGCAGGACGAGCTCGCTATCTCATTTGACGACCTGCTCGCGCTGGGCCGGCAAGACCCTGGCAATACTTCGGAACCCTTCAATATGGCGTGGCTCGCGGTTCATGGCAGCGGGCAGGTCAACGGCGTGAGCAAGCTCCACGGAGAGGTGAGCCGGCATATCTTCCAGCCGCTCTTTCCACGCTGGCCGCAACAGGAAGTTCCGATTGGTTCCGTGACCAATGGCATTCATGTGCCGACCTGGGACTCGGCCGCGGCAGATGCGCTCTGGACCACGGCCTGCGGCAAGAAGCGATGGCGCGGCGACAGCCCGGTCGAGGAGGATATCCGGCAACTGACCGACGCGCAGTTGTGGCAGATGCGTACCGAAGAGCGAAAGACGTTGATCGAGCGCATGCGGAAGCGGTATACGCGTCAGCTTGCTGCGGAAGGCGGAAGTCCGTCGGATGCGAGCGGCATTTTCGATGAGAACGTACTCACGCTGGGGTTCGCACGCCGATTCGCTACTTATAAGCGACCCAATCTTCTCCTGCATGATCCCGAGCGGCTGGTTCGCCTGCTCTCCAATTCGCAGCATCCGGTGCAGTTGATCCTCGCCGGGAAAGCGCATCCTCAGGATCTTCCTGGGCAGGCGCTCGTCAAAGAGTGGAACGACTTCCTCAAGCGCCCGGAGATCCGCGGCCGTGTCGTTTTCCTCAGCGATTACGACATGCTGCTGGCGCAGGAGCTGGTCCAGGGTATCGACCTGTGGATCAATACGCCGCGACGCCCGTGGGAGGCCTGTGGGACGAGCGGAATGAAAGTGCTCGTCAACGGCGGCCTGAACCTATCGGAGCTCGACGGCTGGTGGGCCGAAGCCTATTCCCCCGAAGTCGGCTGGGCTATCGGGGACGGAAAAGAACATGGCGAAGATCACGCATGGGATGCTCAGGAGGCTGAAGCCTCATATACGTTGCTGGAGAGTGAGGTCATCCCCGAATTTTATGCGCGGGATAAAGCGGGGATGCCCTTGAAGTGGCTGGGGCGTATCCGCGAGAGCATGGCGAGGCTTACTCCGGAATTCTCCGCCACGCGTGCCATCCGCGAATATACGGAGGATCATTATCTTCCTGCCGCCTCCGGTTACCACGAGCGCGCCGCCTGGGACAGCAAGGTGGCTGCCAGTCTGCTCCAATGGCAACAGGACATCGCGCGGCATTGGAACAGCGTGCGCTTTGGAAACGTCACCATCGAGACCCACGATGGCAGGCATGCGTTCCGAGTCGAGGTTTTTCCCGGCGATCTCAAGCCCGATCAGTTCAAGGTCGAACTCTACGCGACTCCTTCAGGGAAGGACGGATGCCATCTTGAAGCGATGACTCTGTGCAAAGCCTCTGCGGAGGTGGCGGGCATGCTGATCTATTGCGCCGAGATATCCGCAACGCGCCCTGCGAGCGACTACACACCTCGTATTGTTCCGCACCATGCAAATGCCTATGTGCCGCTCGAAGCTGCTCAGATCCTTTGGCAACGCTGATGGAGGACACGGGACGCAGGAACGAGCGTAGCGAATATGATGGCGACTCTGAGTTTGAGGGATCGTCGATTCGAGGAGAGGGCCACATGATCAACACTTCGACCTCGATAGCTCCGGAAATCGACCAACCCTTCGACCCCTCGCCGCCGTGGCTCGAAACGCAAGCCGAAGTCACCGCCTGCCACTACGAATCCGCCGGAATGAATACCCTCACCCTCGGCATCGCTCCGGACTCCAATCGTTTCTCGATCTCCTTCACGTACTACGCCCACGCCAAAACCTTCAGCGGCGAGCTCACCTCACCCGTTGCCATGGAGCAGGGTAGGACATTTCCCATCTTTTACAACCCTTTGAATCCGCAGGAGAGCAGACAGTCGGAATCCGGAGCCACCGGATCAGGCTTGACCGGCAGAAACCCCCTTGTCGCCATCGGAATCGCCGGATCTGTCGTCATTTCGCTCCTATACCTGGCCATGATGCATGGCTGCAATTAGGCGGCACTCTTGGAGTGGAGTCTTGTTTGGCGGAAGCGTTTCGAAGGACTGCCCAGATACAGGTCGCATTTGATTTGAATGGAGTGGAAGATGGACACACATCAGAAGTCTATTGAGTTTCACGGCCCTGCCGCTCAACAGATACATGTCAGCCATCCCTACCCGCTCGGCCCGACGGTAACTCCTGAAGGAACAAACTTCAGTGTCTTTTCCGCCAATGCCACAGCAATGGAGATCGTCCTCTTTGACCACGCCGATGACCCTCAGCCGTCGCGCCTCATTGGTCTGGATCCGGCTCTCCATCGCACGTCTCACTACTGGCACATCTTCGTCCCCGGAATCAAGCCTGGACAACTCTACGGGTACCGCGTCGACGGACCGAATGATCCACCCACCGGACATCGTTTTGATCGTGACAAAGTCCTGATCGATCCCTACGGCAAAAGCGTCTCTGTCGGTCAGCACTACAATCGGGCCGATGCCTGCAAGCCGGGGGATAATGCAGCCACCTCGATGAAAAGTGTGGTGGCAGATCTCAGTACGTTTGACTGGGAAAAGGATGCACCGCTCAAGCGACCGTTCCGCAGGACGGTCATCTACGAAATGCATGTGACGGGATTCACCTGCCACCCTGCTTCAGGAGTCTCTCCCGCCAAACGGGGCACCTATCTTGGCGTGATCGACAAGATTCCGTATCTCCAGTCCCTGGGCATTACGGCAGTCGAGCTCTTGCCCGTCTTCCAGTTCGACGCCCAGGATGCTCTTCCGGGGCTCAGCAATTACTGGGGATACAGCCCGGTTTCCTTCTTTGCCCCTCACCAGGCGTACAGCACCGGCAACGACCCGCTGGTCTGTCTGGATGAGTTTCGGACCATGGTGAAGGAGCTGCACCGCGCCGGCATCGAAGTCATCCTCGACGTGGTCTACAACCACACCGCTGAAAGGGACGAACGAGGACCGACGTTCTGCTTTCGGGGGCTGGAAAACAGTTTTTACTACATCCTGAACAAGGACAAGGCCACCTACGCGAACTTCACCGGTGTCGGCAACACTCTCAAGGCCAACCATTCCATTGTCAAGCGCCTCATTCTCGACAGCCTGAAGTATTGGGTTTCCGAGATGCACGTCGATGGGTTTCGTTTCGATCTTGCCTCTGTTTTCTCGCGAGATGAGTCGGGTAGACCGATGCTGAATCCGCCCATCCTTTGGGAGATCGATTCCGATCCTGTTCTTGCGGGAACCAAGCTCATTGCCGAGGCATGGGATGCGGGAGGTCTCTATCAGGTCGGCAGCTTCGGACAGGACCAGTGGAAGGAGTGGAACGGGCAGTTCCGCGACGACATTCGCGGTTTTATCAAGGGAGACAGGGATACCGTAGTGAAGCTTCGAGAGCGTGTTACCGGGAGTTTCGATCTCTACAAAGTGGGGGATCGGCCAGCCGGGCAGAGCATCAATTTCGTCACTTGCCACGATGGCTTTACGATGAATGATCTTGTCTCCTACAACCTCAAACACAACGAGGCGAACCACGAGCTGAATAACGATGGTACGAATGTCAATCTGAGCTGGAACTGTGGTGTCGAAGGCCCTACTACCGAGACGGACATCGAGCGCCTGCGAACACAACAGATCAAGAACTTTTTCGCACTCACTCTGCTCTCGGTTGGAACCCCGATGCTGCTGATGGGCGATGAAGTTCGGCGCACCCAAAAAGGAAACAACAACGCCTACTCCCAGGACAATGAAACCAGTTGGCTCGACTGGAGCCTTTGTGCTGCCAACGCAGATCTATTACGGTTCGTGCGGCATATGATCCAGGTGCGTCTCGACTTCGACCATGGAATCGAAGGCGGGCGGATAACCCTCGAAGAGTATCTCAGCAAGGCGCGTATCGAATGGCATGGTGTTGAGCTGGGCAAGCCCGACTGGGGCAACGACTCCCACAGCGTTGCTTTCACTCTGCATAGTTTCGTCAGTAGTCAGGTGCGGTACATTGCGATCAACGCCTATTGGGAGCCACTGGAGTTTGAGCTTCCCCCGGTCACCGGCGGTTCGCGCGCAGGATGGATTCGCCTTATCGACACTTCGTTGCCATCTCCGGACGACATATTGGAAGAGGGGACGGGAGTCCCTGTGGCGACTCCGAAGTACCTCGTCAATCCACGCTCCATCGTCATGCTGCATTACAACTATGCAACGAAAGATCCGGCTTCGCCCGATCGCCGATCCCAGTCCTAAGAACAGAATGAAGACTGTCGCAGACAGTGCTGGACCCTCGATAACCTTAGGCGGTCCATGGTTGCAGCTCGCAGCGTGTATTCATGGTCTGGCAGGACAAGCACACGCCGCGCCGGCATCTAAACGTAGAGATACGTACGCGGGATGACCAAGAGCGGAAGGCCAATAATGAAGATTGCTTTTCTCCATAGCGATAATGATTTTAACGCTGAGATGCTGCGCGAGCTTCGCTCCCGGCTTACGCGACATGAAGTACTTCCATGGATCGCCGGCAAGAGCGCCCCAGCTCACGACCTTGAGGTGCTGCTATCCGTTGGCAGTGTGGGACGCGAGCAATTGGAGGATCAACCCAAACTTGCGCTCATTCAAACGGCCAGCACGGGGTATGAGAATGTCGACATCGATGCCGCCACTGAACTCGGCATCTGGGTTTCGTATGCGCCATCGGACCTCACCGGGAATGCCACGTCCGTTGCCGAGTTTGCGGTCCTGCTTCTCCTCGGCGCATCGAGACATCTCGGTCAAGCGCTGCAGTCCCTTCATGACAAGGCTGTAAAGCCGTCGCGGCTGAATCCGGCCCTCAGCGGAAAGACGGTGTGCATCGTTGGGCTGGGCAGCATCGGTCAACTGCTTGTCGATCGTTTGCGCCCATTTGGCGTGCGGATCGTAGTCACGGACGAACATCCGGAGCATGCGCCCGCCGACGTCACTGCCTTTCCGCCCGATCAACTGGAAACAGCAATCGCTCAGGCAGATTACGTGGTCGTCTGCGTTCGGGCCAGTAAAGAGAATGACAATCTCATCAACGCGTCTGTGTTGCGCGCGATGAAGCACGGGGCCATCCTGGTCAACATCGCTCGCGGGATGTTGATCGATGAGGGCGCACTGCTTGCCGCAGTGAAGGATGGACAAATCTCGGCCGCCGGACTCGATGTGTTACAAAGCGAGCCGCCGGATCCGAAGAACCCATTGCTCGATCTGCCCCAAGTCCTCGTCACTCCTCACATTGCAGGATCTACGGACCTCATGCTGAACGGAACAGTCAATTACATCAGCCAGGTAGTGGAGGAATTCGCCGCCGGCAGGAAGCCGAAGTCAGTCTTGAACACCCCTCAGAAGCCCCGGCGAGCATTGCTAGAGTAGATTCAGTGTCATACCCTTGCTTCCGGTGGGTCGGCGATTCTTCCCGGCGGCAGGAGGTCCGGCACGTCCAGGCGCGCCACGCCAATCCGGTTGTCGGCCATTCCATAATAGACATCGAAGCGGTCCGGTAAGCCCAGATCCTCACGACGATCGATGCCGGTGGGGAACACAACATTGGAGATGGTCCCGCTGCGTTCCTGCGACAACTCCGGTTTCAACACCGGCTCCGCCGAGCGATAGCGGATTACTTGCGGGTGCTGCTTTGAGAGCACCATCACACCGGCCGAATAGCACAGTTGATGCGCTTCGCTCCCCGGCTTCGCCAGGCCGCTGACTCCGTGGTAAACAATCAACCAGCCATGCCGGGTCAGGATAGGCGGAGTGCCCCCACCGATCTTGAGCCGCTCCCAGGGCGAAACCGGAGTCGCCAGCCGGTGATGCGAGGTAAACTGGCCGAGCTGCTCGGGTCCACCACTCTCCGGGATCATTGGGCAGTAGGAAATCCAGATACTTTCCCGATCAACATCCAGTTCGCGGGATTCCGGACGGCAGGCAGTTTCCTCCGGACGGGTGCCGGGAAAGAGCGGGCGGTGCAGGATGGCCAGCTCTGGGTGCCCGGACGGATTCGGAATGGCGACCGGGAAGAGGCTGGCGTCTTTGTCATCCACGTCGTCGAATTCGATGCCATTACATGGAGCAAAGCTCGCGAGCCCCAGACGTTGCCAGTGGAAGAGGTCTTCCGATAGGGCCAGGGCGATGCGCGGGCCCCGGGGCGAAAACGCTGTATAGCTCATGAAGTAGCGCTGAAGCGGCTCCACGAAGGTGACGCGCGGGTCCTCGCAGCCACCACCACCGCCGGGTCTCCGCTCATAATCGGCTTCCGGCTCGAGCGCAATGCCGAGCCTCTCGACGCCTGCTGGGTCTCCGTCTGCATTGAACCGCACCCGCGCAATGCCAATGCGCGAGTAATTTCCTTTCGCGACCAGCCGCGGAAAAAGGTAGAGCTGACCGTCAGGACCGCGAGCGGCAGCCGGATTCAGAACGCCTTCGACCTCCTGGGGGTTGCCCGGCTCCGGTTCCATCAACATGCCGATGCGCTTTAGCCTAAACACGCTCATTTAACCCTGCCTGAAAGTCAGCCTGTTGGTCGCCGCCTAAACAGGCGATGATCGCTTCGATCACCCGCTTCGTATCTTCAGGCCCCCGAACTGGAATCGAAATCACTCCGACTTGTTCCGCGGGATAGTCGTTGCCTCCCGGAAACAGAGCATCGCCAACATAGATCATCTCTTTCAGTGAAATGCCCAGGATGTCTCGCAGCTTGCGCATCCCATAGGCCTTGTCGATCCCGGGCTTGGTGACATCGATGGAAGTTGCGCCGCCGAGCCGCACGGAGAAACCGGGAATCAAAGGGTCAAGAATTGCTTTGATCTTCTTCCGCTTCGCGAAATCCGGGTCCCACTTTATCTTTTCCTCGAGTGGTGCCTGCTGGCCCAACGCGGAGAGCGTAATCTGGCTCCCGCGGTCTTCAATGACTTCTCCCCAGACCTTTTCGACTTTGAAGGCCGCCACCTCGAATGCTTTATTCAGAGAGTCGATGATTTTCTTCTTTTCGTCCGCGGTGAAGTCTTCCGAGTAAATCTTCGTCCAGTCGCCGGAGTAGCGAAAGAACTTGGTTCCACACGTGGGAAGGAGGGACAGATTCGCGAGTTGTTGGTCATGGGGAAGGTGGGACAGTACCTGCTTTTCAAACTGTGGCCAATCCCCTCCGGAGATGACGGCCACTTTGGCGACACCGAGAAGATCACGCAGCAGCGTCGACATTTCGGCATCCAGAGACGATTTACTTGCGGCAAGCGTCCCGTCGAGATCGAAAACAATCAGCTTTTTCATTCGCTATCCATCCCTGAATTCTTTCTGGCCTGACCGCTTCCGGATTTCTCCGGTATTGCGATTTCCAATAGATTTATTGTGCTGCTCGGGTGAAGAGTGCAAGCGCCGACCACTGCGGGCAGGAGCCATACCTCGCCTTTGCGGATTGCATAGGTATCGCTGGCGTGCTCGATCTCTCCTGTGCCGTCGATGCATACCAGTATGCGCGGCACATCCTCGGCTCCAACGGTAAACGGCGATTCTCCGTGCAGACGCCACAACCAGAACGGATCGCAATGAAAGAGTCTCTCGCGTTCGACAGGCGCCTCTTCCTCCACTACAGGTGTCACCAGGCCGGCCGCGCCATCCACAAAATCAATGCAGGCAAGCGCCTGATCGACTTCGAGTTCCCGCGGCCGGCCCGTTTTCGTATCGACATGACCCCAGTCGTAGAGACGAAACGTCGTGTCGCTGTTCTGCTGGACCTCGAACACCACGACGTCTCCGCCCAGAGAGTGAACCGTCCCAGCCGGGATGAAGATGCCGTCGCCGGGCTTCGGGGTGATCGATACAAGATGGTCAGCCAGTGTTCCGTTCGTGACCGACTGCCTAAGAATGCCCGGAGTGGCCCCTGCCTTCAAGCCCGCATAGATGCGGCTTTCTTTCCCCGATTCGAGCACGACCCATGCTTCGGTCTTCGCGGTTCCGTCCGTCGCTGTCGGGTCTGCGCGCGCAGACCCGGGATGCACCTGGACAGAGAGCATCTCATGCGCGTCGAGGAACTTCAGCAGCAAAGGGAACCGTTGGAAACGCCGGGCCAGCTTTCCCATCAATTGCTCCTGTGACTGCTCCATCACCCGACCGATGGTTTGCCCTTGGAGCGGTCCATTGGCGATCTTGCTCGGATGGTCGTCGCGGTCGCTCAGGATCCACGCTTCGCCGATCGGTCCGTCATTCGGGAGCGGCTGGGCGAGCAGACTGCCCAAACGCCGGCCGCCCCAGAGCCGGTACTGATAAATCGGTTCAAAACGCAGCGGATACAAACTCATCTCGGTCATGGAATCTCTCGTCGCTCTTATCACCGTCTGGTGATGTCTAACTCATTTGTCGAAGCTCTCGCGGCTCTTTGCGAGTTCGATGAGAGAGCAAGAATCCGGATAGCTCGGCTACTGGCCAACGGGAACGGAATGAGGGTGCTTGCTAGGCACCAGCGACAGGTCAACGCTGGTCACATAAATGAACAAGGCTGAGCCGATGAAGAACACGGCTACCCAGAAACGCCAATCACGATGCGCGCGCTTCCAGTACGGACGATGGTCATGGTGAACGCCTTTTTGGTGCGGCCCCTGGTCGTGATGCGCGTGCGCGCTCTCACTCATTCGCTCCCTGCATTCTCAATCAATTCCCAAGCCTCGAATCTTTGCCGCGTCATGCCGCCTCGGGGACAGGCGGGATTTCCAACGCCTCACCTGCGGGAAGTGGCTTGGAACCATTGCCGGCTACGATCTGGCCCTCCTTTTCTTTGGTCGCGCGGTCCTGGCCGATGCCCATGGTCAGCGCCGTCAGGCCGGCAAGACCGCCGAGCTGCATCGTTTCAATCGCGGAGCTGGGAACAATGACGATCGTAGAGTTTTGCTTCAAACCCTCATACAGCATGTTCATGCCTCTTAGATGGAAAGCGATGGGATCGTTGGCATAGGTCCTGGCCGCTTCGACGAACTTCTCCGCCACCTGACGCTCCGAATCGCCCAGAATCACGCGGGCCTGACGTTCCCTCTCGGCCTGTGCCTGCATCGACATCGCGTTTTCCAGAGCCGGCGGGATCAATACATCTTTGACTTCGACGGAAATGACGTTTATGCCCCACGGCTCGGTGCGTTGATCGATAATCGCCCGCAACATGCTGCTGATCTTGTCCCTTCCTTCAAGCATGTCGGAAAGCATGGTCTTGCCAATGACATCCCGAAGAGCAGTTTGCGAAGCCCAGCCGATTGCGCTTTGGTAGTCCGCTACATCGAGCGCCGCCTTCTTCGGGTCTATGATCTTCCAGAACAAGACTGCATCCACATCCACGGGCACCGTATCTTTAGTCAGGGTCTTTTCCGCTTTGAACGAGCTGGTGAGAACGCGGGTGTCGATCCAGTACGGGATGGTGTCGATGAGCGGAATGATCAGAAAGAGCCCCGGCCCCCGAAGGGCATGGAAATTGCCTAATCGCAAGACAACCGCCTTGCTCCATTGATCCGCAACCTGAATGGCGGAAGAGACAATGCAGGCAACGACAAAGGCACAAACCGCGATCCATAGGCTGGCGAAGTTGGCCGACATTCTGTAAGAGGTATATGCGAGCGCCGCGCCAATGCCCAGAATTACGATGAAGACCAATCCCTGAAACGACCTGTTCTTCGTCATTCCTCGTACCTCTTTTCGATTTCTCTGACTTGCCATCTGCCCGGTAATTGCGGGCTTGCGCCTTGATGGTCGGAGCGATGGCAACGATTTGAAGCCACACCTTGCGTCCCCGGCGAGGGATCCTGCTCTGGGAGTTGAGTACCTTACCGGCGCGCTACATCAGTGTTCCACTCCGCATATCTCCATACTGCTCACTTTTGACCACGCCATGCTTCTGACTGCATGAACTGGTGTGAATTACCTTCATGGAGAGAAGTTGAGAAGGAACACCCCTGGTGATTACCTCGGGCAGGAGCAGAAGCCAGCGGTCGCAGATCGCCTGAACTACTTCTTCGATCGAGCCATCTGGTCCACATGCGTGGCGATCATGAGATCTTCCTGGGCGGGAACGACGAAGACCGCCGTTTTCGATTCGGAAGCGCTGATGAGGCGGACGCCACTTGCCTTCGCCTCATTCAACGCAGAGCTGATGGAGATTCCGAGGTTCTGGAGATTATCCAGAATCTCGGCGCGTCCCAGCACATCGTGTTCCCCGACGCCTCCCGTGAACACAATCGCATCGAGTCCGCCCAGAAGCCAGGAGAATCCCCCGATGGCCTTCGTCACGCTCCGCGTGAAGATCTTCAGCGCCAGAATGGCTTGCTCATTGCCCTTGGCCGCCGCCTGCCGCACTTCTTTCATATCGCCCGCCATTCCTGCCAGCGCAAGCATCCCCGACCCATGATTCAATATCGTCTCTAGCGCTCTGATTGCGTTGTTGTCGCCGCCCTTCTGCTGTCGCAGGAGATAGAGAATCAGCCCCGGATCAAGGTCGCCCGGCCGCGTTTCCATCACGACTCCTCCGGTCGGAGTCAGACCCATGGTCGTGTCCACGGAGCAACCGTCGAGCAACGCCGTGACACTGCACCCGCTCCCGAGGTGGGCAATCACCATGCGCCTGGAAAATGCGCCACCCTCTGCACGCAGTTGCCGAACAATCGACTCGCAGCTCAATCCGTGAAAGCCGTAGCGGCGCGCTCCCTTGTCGCGATAGGTCTGCGGCACCGGATAGGTTGTCGCTTCCGCCGGCATGGTCCGGTGAAATGCCGTGTCGAAGCATGCGTAGTGGGCGACATCGGGAAACCGCTTCATCCCGCTGCGGATGACGGCAATCGCCGTTGGATCGTGCAGTGGAGCGAATACTACTGCTTCCTCAAGGTCGCTCAGGAGCTTACTGATTTTAATGGCGTCCCCGACGGGATTCGAACCCGTGTTACCGCCGTGAAAGAGGGTATCAGGCTCTTTTGCACCATTTGCAGTGCTTTACATAGGTTCGCGTAAATCCATGATTCTCAAAACAGATAAGCCTCATTTTGTTCGGATTGTCTTGTACTCGTTTTGCCCGCTTTAGTCCCCGCTTAGTCCCCGTAGCGTCCCCGCTTTTCTGTCTGTTTGCAGGCAGAATCTCGCTGTTTCAGGTTTCATAAGGGGGCAACCCAAAGGGCAATTCCTCAGCGGTGAGGTTTCCCATCGTTCGCCTTCCCCCAGATGACCTCAATAATCATCAAAAGCACCCCCCCCAAACCCTATCCTCTTAGGAAGCCTTCTGACGGATCAGCAAACATTGCCGGAGGGGTCGGCAAATTGTGCTGTGCCGCAGATGCTGCCCGGTAGTTTCCGGCGCCGGTGGTAAACTTCTCGGCGAAAGGGAAAGGCTATGAAAAAGTGGATTCTTTTGTCTGTTGTGGTGGTGATGGTGGCGGGGAGCGCGAGCGCACAAACCAAGTGCGAGGCTTCCATCCACGGCTACCGAATCAACACGGTCTACATCACCGGCCCTGACTATTCTGCTGTTGCGTGGACATACAAGCACCTCTCGGATGCAACCTGCATGACGCCCGTAAATAACGCGGCCAAGGCGGACGCAATCCTTGAACTTTTCCCACCTTCGGTTGGCAGCCGGGCGCAGTCATCGGGGCCGCTCACAGTTTCATGTGAATCGGACCCTTCGGGTCAAAGCTGTATCGACTCGACCGGGAATGAGATGGACACGGAGTGCGACGCGAGCGGCGACTGCTCAAGCTACTACGGCCCTTCGTTGGTGTCGGCGGCCGGCTCGCTAATTGATTTGTGGATAAGCTCATCCTGGTCCCAAGCATCGGCTCGGCTGTACACGCCGGATTACAAGCTCGTCTGGAAGAGCAATGGGTACAAAGCAAAGCACTGGTACTATTCGTGGATAGATAAGTTGCGCCAAGCCACTTTCAGCGCGACGTGCAAAGTGCGCCCCGTAAAATTATCGGATCTACACTTCCGAAAAGTGGCGACTAAAAAGTGCGGCGTTGAGTTTGCGCCGCGCGTGAGCATCGACATCAA
>JGI24721J44947_10001991_pt1 | contig 29267 bp, 28 predicted proteins | sample YelNatPaOPGAMG01_FD_44947 | JGI IMG/M metagenome (IMG submission 44947) | reverse complement strand
TAGTGCGTCGAAAAAGTCTGCGTGGAAAAGCTCCTGCCGCAGTGCGTACAGCGAAACCGCCGCACCTTCCCAAAGGCCTTGGTCACATACCAGCCAATCGCATAGGCCCAGGGCGTACTCGGTGCCTCCTGATGGTAGGCACACTGCGGATTNGGACAAAAAGCAAACCAGTGCATGAATGACCTCCTTGACCGTAGAGCCGGTCATAGAGGTAGTCGCACAAATTCACCCTCTTTGCTTCAATCCTTTACACAAGGTTGAGAGCACTAATAAGGGGAAACATGACAGCAGCGCAAAAACTAGCCGATCGCCCTCGACGCCAGAATCGGCAGCGCGATAAAATTTCCGATCATTCCGCCGATGCTCGACAGAAAAAACACAAGCAAAATGTGCGTGATGCGGTTTTTGTAAAATCCTCTGAAGCTGGTGACATCATCGGCGAGATTTTCTGCATCCTGTACGGTAGGCTTACGGAAATATGCCTCGATCACTGCCGCAAACAGACCTATCGCGAGCACTGGATTGAGGGTTGCCACCGGCGCAAGTAGAAATGATGCTATAATCGTCACCGGATGCGCCAAGCATAGCAGTGACCCAAGCGCAGCCAACGAGCCATTCAGCAAGATCCATCGCTCGATCATCGCAATGCTCGCCTGAGAACCGGAACGAAAAAAGCCGATTGCGATGAGGGCCACTATCAAAAGTGGTATAAGCCAACCGGCCGATTTGGCAAACCAGCCTGGTTTCGGCATGTCTTCGATATCGGAGACATCAGCGGCGATTTCTCCACGCTGGAGCTTCCCGAGCCACTGCTCAATACCGTTCATGTGGCCTGCACCTACAACCGCCACTACCTTCTGCTCGGTTGTTTCAAATATCTTTGTAGCCAGATAGCGGTCGCGTTCGTCGATGAGCACTTCCTTGACCGATGGCATAAATTCGGCGAGTTCGTTCATCATCGATTCGAGCTCGTTGCTCTCTTTGAGTTTTTCGAGGTCGCTCTCGCTCACTTTTTCTCGCGAAAATGCGGACTCGATAAGGCTTGCTAAAAGCTTTGATTTGTTCCATAGATTGGATTTTGCCCATGCACGCTTGAGGGTGAGCTGGACTTCGCGGTCGATGGCCGACCAGGGGATCCCCATCTCTTGCGCTGTTTCGATTGCTGCCATCATCTCTTCGCCGGGCTTTGTACCAAGGTCTGCGCCAAGCCGTTTTTGAAAGCCTGCGAGTGCGAGGTTTGCAAGGAGAAGGAACCCCTTGCCTTCTTTGAGAACTTTGATGATATCGAGCTGTTCCCATCGACTGTCCTGTTGGATAGCCTGATAGCGTCCCATGTCGATTTCGACACAGACACGCCCCGGCTCTTCCTGGCGGATGGTCTCTTTTGCTTCTTCGATGCTTTCCTTTGAAATATGGGCGGTACCGACGAGTATGATTTGTCGTTCGCCAAGCTGAATTGTTCTGATTGTCTGCGGCATACAATGTCCTAAAGCACAAGATGCGGATAGATTCCTTGCTCGCTCCAGCCGGCTGCAGCAAGTCCCTGTCCTTTTTTGGTGATTATAGAGGTAATGAGAAGATGCAGCAATTGCCGGTCAAAGATGCTGCCCAGAGGCCCGCGGATGGCACCTTCGGTTTCGGAGAGTGCAACAATAATGCGCCGGCAATCTTTAGGGGAATAGCGCTGGAGCGCGGCGCGAATCTGTCGTTGGATTGTCTTCGAGCGGGCTTGTTCGCGCAGGCATACATCCTCAAAGTGTTCTCCACGGGCGAGCGATTCGCCGATCCGCTGAAGGCGGCGGAAGCTCCATACCAGAGCGGCGATGATCTGGTTCGCATCGCCACGGCGCGAATCGAGAACGCTGTCGAGTACTTCGAGCGAGACTGCAAGGTCTCCTTGTGCGATTCTGTCGAAGAGGGTAAAAGCATCCTCTGGCTTTGAGCGAAGAATGGCTGCTTCTACATCTGGCGCGGAAAGCTTGGTGCCGCTCGGAAAGCTCGCGCTTAAAATGAGACAGGCGGCTTTAAGAGCGGCAGTGTCGTGCGGTACAAGCTCGAGCAGGGACTCAAGCGCTTCTTCATCGAGGGTAAGCGCTGCGCTAGAAAGCTCGCGGCGCACCCAGCCGGTCAGCTCGTTTTCAAACAGCTCAAAAAAAGTCTTTCGGCAGGAAGGTGGAACAGTTTTTTCGATTGCCTTGGGTACGGAGTAAGCATCGGTTTCGAGGAGCAAGACGGCATTTTCAGCCGGCGCGGCACAGTAGCTCGCAAGTGCATCGATATCAGCTTTTTGGCTGAGCTGGTCGGCGTTGCGGAATTCGACGATTACCCATGACGAAAAAAGCGAGCTGTTCTCCAACAGCGAAATTGCTTCGAGAGGCGATGTATCACCAGCATAGATACGATGCACTTCCGGCTCGTCGCCTCCGAGTTTGCGCGCTTTGTCGATAATATCGGCGACAAAGGCTTCTTTGAGCCCGATTTCTGGCCCGGAAAGTATCCACACTGGAGGTATGAGTGCTTCTGCCATGAGTTCAGTAGCTCCTGTAGATGCCGCGAAGCCTTCCAAGAATTCTCAAATCCTGTGTGTAGATTGGTGCATAGCGCGGATTTTCAGCCTGGAGACGGTAGCGGTTGTTCTCTATAAAAAAGCGCTTAAGCGTTACATTTTCTTCAAGCAGGGCGACGACGATGTCGCCGTTCTGCGCGGTTTCACATTGCTCGATAATGGCGATATCCCCGGAAAGGATACCTACGCCGATCATGCTGTCACCTTTTACGCGGACTGCGAAGTGTGGAACACGATTAGCAACAAGATCCGCCGGAATGGCTATTGTCCGTTCGAAATTTTCGTCGGCAAAAATCGGCTTCCCTGCTGCAATTTCACCCAGCAGCGGAATTTGAATAACGGGGGCATCGCCCTGCGGCGGGGCAATAAGCTCGATTGAGCGGGAGCGCTTTTCCGATGTTTTGATATGGCCTTTTTTTTCGAGGGCTTTGAGGTGATCGTAAGCTCCCTTTACTGAAATTGAGAATGCTCGCGCGGTTTCTCTGACGGTGGGGGGATAATTGTTCGTTTGGATATATTCGTGGATGAAATTGAGAATTTCTTTCTGGCGCGAGGTCAGGTCTCTCATGAAGGCTCCTGTGATTTTGTATAGTATACAGCATAAAGTGGGTAAGCGTGCAAGTACTCGCTAGTGCTTCCAACCTTGTGCCAAAATTATTGAGGCAAGCATTGCCATTTTTTCGATACGAGCAAAACGCTGGCATCTACGTTTGGGCTGGGCACTTCATTATAATCAACAATTCGCTCTATGAGCCAAAGCAGGCATAGGCTATACTATATGTGAGGTATTGATGAATGAAGCCAGAAGAACTTGCTCGACTCGATTATGAGGGTGCATCGCAAATGCTGTTCGCATATGCAACCGATGCAAAGAAATACGAAAAAGAAATCGCTTCGCTTAAGGAACAAGCTGAAGAGTGGAAATCCAAGGCTCGTCTTGCTCAGGAGCGGACTATGGAAGATCTTTCTCAAGCTGCACTTCGAAAATCGGCTGAACTTGAAGCAAGAGCTCAGGAGCTCACGCTCGAGCTTGATTCGCTGCGTCGCGATATCGAAGATCTTCGTACAGCCATTCCTATCATAAAAGCTAAACAGCGCAGCGTCGATCCTGACCAGCTTCTGGCTGAGCTTTCTCTGCTGGTGGGTCTTGAAGAAACGGTCCAGGCACCAAAATCCGATACAAAGCCTAGCCAGAATCCGGAAGAGCCAGCAGCTGGCACAAGCTTGGAAGCACTACCAAAGGGAACCCCTCCTGTCGACGATGCACTGGCTGAGCTCAAGAAAAAAATGGGCCTGCTGTAGAGGCTAAAACATGCAACACCCTTCTCTCTTGCCGGATTTTCCCCGCCCATTATTGTTTGCCCATCGAGGGCTCAACCGCATCTTTCTCGAAAACACGATTGAAGCATTTCGAGCGGCTCAGGACGCAGGGGTGCCGGGTATCGAGCTTGATGTCCATCTGACTTTGGATGGAACGCTGGTCGTGTTTCATGATGATACGAGTGGCCGCATCGAAAAGCTGGCCAACCCCAGCTTGCCCGAGCGCAATCTCTCCATCGAAGGATCTACGCTCGCAGACCTGAGGGCGCTTTCTATCGGCTCGCGCATTCCTCTGCTCGACGAGCTGTTCGAGACATTCAGCAATCGGATGTATTATGATATTGAATTGAAATGCCGCAGTATTTCGGATACGGGTCTTGCATCATCGGTTGCGGCTTCCATCCGCAGGCACGGACTCGAAAAGCATTGCGTGATCTCGTCTTTCAATCCATTTGCGCTGCGTCATTTCCGCAAAGCTGAACCAGGCATTCCTCTAGGCATTATATGGAATAGGTCGAAGGAACTGTACTGGTTTTTGCGGCATGGCGAGGGAGCATTCATCGCAAATGCAGATTTTCTCAAGCCTGAATATTCGATTGCGGAGCACGTGCCGCTGTATCTTCGAAACTCGGCAAGGCATCCAGTTGTTCCATGGACGGTGAATGATGTTTCAATTGCCCGCAAGCTGCTCGAAGGGGGCGCTGCAGGCATCATTTCCGATGAAGCCGATGCCGTGCGCGCCGCTATGTTGCACTGATTTGTGTACATCGCCAGCGAGTATGCGACAATAGGAATATCGCGGCGTACGTCGCAGAGTGAGCAGCCTCGGCGCACAGCCATGGCTTTTAGCCCGATGTCTATCCTGCTCGCTGTCACTGTATTTCGTGAATGGTGCGCGCAAGCGGCAGCCGGCGTCCTACTCCGAATGCTCGTTTCGATACTTTGATAGCAGGTGCGGCCTGGCGGCGTTTATATTCGGCTTTTGCTGTCATTTCGAGCGTTTTTAGGACTGTTGCTCGATCGAAACCTGCATCGATAATTTCGTCCATTGTGCGATTTTCTTCTATATATAAACGCAGAATTCCATCGAGCACCGGGTATTCGGGCAGGGTGTCCTGATCTTTCTGGTTGTGTCGCAGCTCAGCGCTGGGGGCTTTGGCAATGATGGTATCGGGAATGGGTTCTTCTCTGCCCTGTGCCGCAGCACTGCGATTGATATGTGCGGCGAGGGAATAGACTTCAGTTTTGTACAAGTCTGCAATGGGCGCAAGCGAACCGTTCATGTCGCCATAGAGTGTGCAGTAGCCGGTTGCAAGCTCACTCTTGTTGCCTGTCGTCAACAGCAGGGCATTGAATTTGTTTGACCATGCCATGAGGAGGGTGCCGCGGATACGCGCTTGCAGGTTCTCTTCGGTTGTATCGTAGGGACGCCCGGCAAAAGGACCGGCGAGAGCATTGAGATAGGCAGTAAATGGCACTTCGATAGGAATCCTCTCGAGGCGGAGCTTGTTGCGTCGGCATAGCTCGATCGCATCATCGAGGGACCCTGCGCTTGAAAACCTGCTGGGCATAGCAATGCATGTAACGTTCTCTGGCCCGATAGCCTGTGCCGCGAGAACAGCCACCAGCGCTGAGTCTATGCCGCCAGAAAGCCCAAGGACCACGCGCGAAAATCCTGATTTCCTGAGGTAATCCTGAATGCCGACTATCAGGGCACGGCGGATTTCCTCGTTGCGATCGGTCTGCAAATCGATGGCGTGCGCAGCAACGGCCTGAATAGCTGCGGTTTCTTGGCCGCCAGCGTGAATAGTACCAGAGGGCATTTCAATTTCTGCAGTCGGATGTATTGCTGATTTGCCCTGCATTGTGCCGAGTATCAGGCGATCCGCCTTTCCCGATACCGTATCGTAGGTGAGTACTTCTTCACCCCATCCACAAATACCGCGAATCGTCGTGCGCTCATCCATTGCAAACGAGCGCCCGTCGAACACAAGCGAATCGTTCGCGCCAACCGCGTTGCAGTACAGAACGGGAATCGAACCTGCACGCACTGCTTTTTCTGCAAGCTTTAACCTGGTCTGCAGTTTTCCTGCAATGAAAGGCGATGCGGAAGGCACGATCAGAATATCAGCTCCAGCATCCATCAGTTCCTTGACTGGATCGATACTATATTTTTGCGAAGCATCCGGAGCTTCCCACCAGAAATCCTCGCAGATAGCAAATCCCACTCGCCCGAAAGGCTGCGAAAAGACCTGCCTGGCCCGCGCAGGCTCGAAATAGCGCGCTTCATCGAAAACGTCGTATGTTGGCAAAAGGGTTTTTGCCTGGGAAAATACTACTTTGCCTCCATACAGCACCGAGTAGGCATTGAGGAGCGATTTGCCGACCCCTTCGCGATTCTTGTCTACATATCCGACACCAACGGCAATATCCTGTGGAAGAAGTTTCTGCAGGCGGCGCAGAGCTGATATCGAACCGAACAAGAACGATTCCTGGTCGAGCAGGTCCATGGGCGGATAGCCGCAGAGGCTCTGTTCAGGGAAGACAATCAGGTCCGGGCGTTCAGCAGCGGGAAATGATTTCAGTATCTGGCCGACAAATTCGAGTACGCGGTCGACATTGCCTTTGAAATCGCCTATTGTCGAATTCATTTGGACAAGAGACACTCGCATGGCATACCTCCGCTACTTGATCTTCTTGCGCAGTTTTCGAGCGCTCGGCGCATTGAATTTCGATGCTCGCGGGCCATTCTCCCCGCGTACGCCATCGGCCCCGCGAGCGCCTGATGCTCCACGCTTAGTTGCATCGACAAACATCGGTTCACCCGGAGCGATCCTGAAATGCTTCCGCGCATACAGCATGAAAATAACGGCGCCCACGATCATCAGAAAACTGAGAATCTGTCCCATCGAAAAATTGAAGAGTGAAACAAAGCGCGCGGTGGGCGCTTGAGGATCGCCCAGCGCCAGAATGTACCCCAGTCCCGAATCAGGCTCCCGGAAATATTCGACAATAAAGCGCGCCACCCCATACCCAATGGCATAAATCGCTACACTCTTCCCCCTATATGTCCGCCGCTTTCGCACAAAGAACCAAAGCACGAGCCAGAGCACTATCCCTTCGAGCAGTGCTTCATACAGCTGCGAAGGATGCCGCGGCAAATTTACCATGTCGTTCATCGAAACCAAGTGGATACCTACAGCGCGTGCAACTTCCTGAACCCAAGGTTCTTTGGCTGAAAACCGCTCTGCATTCGGGAAGAGCATCGCCCAGGGTGCAGTGCTGACCTTGCCCCAGAGTTCGCCGTTGATGAAATTGCCGAGCCGCCCGAATGTGTACCCCAAAGGTGCCGATACCGCGATGAGGTCTGCCCAGTCGAGCCAGTTCCATTTGTGCACTTTGCACCAAATCAGAGTCGCGACGATAAGCCCGACGAATCCGCCATGATAGGACATGCCCTGAAATCCGACAAAAGCTCCTGACTCGTCAAAAGGCCAGAATATGAACCATGGTTTTATCCAGTAATAGTTCGATGGCTCATAGATGAGCGTTCCAGCAAGCCGTCCTCCAAGCAGAATGCCAACTATCGACCAGATAAAAAAATTCGCAGCTTCGTCTTCGGTCCACGGAGCTCCAAGGCGCTTCGATTCTCTTCTGAACAAAAGCCAGGTAACGGAAAATGCAATCAGGTACATGAGGCCATACCAGCGGAACGGCAGGCCTGGAATAATCTCGGGCGAAAGCCATTTCGGAAATTCGAGCATTGCTATCATCACAAAACCTCATTCGTAGTATCTGAATTGTGCGAGGGAACCGGCTTATCGGGGGTATCGCTGGCGGGCACTTCTGGGGACTGCGCCTGTTTGCTCTGTCCCTCTTTATGCGGAAATTTCGCCTTCAGACTATCGATTACAACAAGCCCCAATATCAGCAAATCCATAAGAATGAGCAGAAAAAGGGAGCTGCCGGTCTTCACGAGATCGATAGGGATGGACTTGCCGGTCCCTTTTACAAATGCAAGGAATGCCAACGCACTGAGTACTGGTGCAACAGCGGAAATCAGCAGACATGGAGCCCTGAGGGCTTCCCGTGCAGATGGCCGGAAATACTGAAGAAGCAACAAATACACAAACAAGAGCCCATACAGCTGAAAGATTCTGAGAATCGCGGTCGAAACCCCGCCGAAATCCGTCATGCCCAGCGATACCGCCGCAACACCAAGCGCGAAAATACGAATAAATGCCAGTATGCCGGCAATGAGCATGTATACCGATCGGCGCATTTCGCCATCGAGTCTATTGGTGCAACCACACATAGTCAAGACATTGCAAAGTCAGGACAGTAGCAAAAATCCTATCATTACGATATCATACCCAATAAATATTCCAGACAGCTTCCAGCTAAAGGAGCTTTTTCAGATGAACGAAACCGAAACCTCTGAGGCACGCACATCTGCCGAACGCTCACCTGCCGAGCACAGCCCTGCAGAGCGCATGCCTGTGGTGCGCACGCGGCTGTTTTCCCTGCTTGCGTTCGTGGTCATTCTTGCGCTGTCGTTTATCGCTGTCGCTGTTCCCGAATCCTATGCCCAGCAGGCCAAAGCGCCCGATGCAAAGCAATATTCTCAGCTTCTGCAGAATATTTACCAGTTCATTCTGCAGAATTATGTGGATGAGCCTGATCCTTCAAAGCTCTACCAAGGTGCCATCAAGGGCATGCTCGACTCGCTTGGTGATCCATATTCTACATTCCTCGATGAAGACATGATGTCCGATCTTATGTCGGATACAACAGGTACCTATGGCGGCGTCGGCCTGTACATCTCCAAACAGACGACTGTTCCGACCGAGGACACGCCACGCTATATCGAAGTCGTTTCTCCAATTGAAGATACACCCGCCTGGAAAGAGGGCATTCGCTCTGGCGATCTCATCACGAAAATCGACGGCGAAGATACCTCTGCCTTGAGTGTGGACAAAGCCTCTGCAAAAATCCGTGGCGAAGCCGGCACGACAGTGAAACTCACATTCAAGCGCGGCAATTATGAGTTCGAAGTGACGTTCACGCGCAGCAAAATCGAAATCCCGGCCATCAAGAGCGCGATAATCACGACGGCAAACGGCAATATCGGCTATATCCGCATTGTCGAATGGAATCCTAATACCCCTGTGCGGATGAAAGCTGTTTTGCAGGACATGCATGCAAAGGGCATTGACCGGTGGATCCTCGACGTCCGCTCCAACCCTGGCGGGCTTTTGTCTTCTGTTGTCGATGTCAGCGATCTCTTTCTCTCCTCCGGAGTGATTGTGTCCACAAAAGGTCGAAACAGTTCCGAGAATTATGAGTACAAGGCAAAGCCGGACCTTGCAATTCCGGCTACGGATCGCATTATTGTCATGACGAACCAGGGGTCTGCTTCAGCCTCCGAGATATTCGCGGGTGCCATGAAGGATACAAAGCGAGCGCTTCTGCTTGGCGAGAAAACCTACGGGAAAGGCTCTGTACAGCAGATTTTCCCGCTCGATAAAGCTGGTTTCAAACTGACAATGGCGCGATACTACACTCCGAGCGGCGTGAACATCGATAAAGTCGGTATCGAGCCGGACATCAACGTCAAAGAACCGGAGTTGAGCGACAAGGAACTGGCGGAAGTCCAGCGCCTCTACGATGCGGGCGACATAGCACGTTTCCTGCTGAAAAATCCGACGCCGAGCCTAGAACAGCGCAAACAGTTCGCAGCTGAGCTCGCCCAGAAATACACTGTCCCTGAAATCATTCTGGAAAAGCTCATCCGAGACGAATCAGAGCGTTCCCAGCCGGCACGCATTTACGATCTCGAGTACGATGTGCAATTGCAGAAAGCCTTAGAAATTATCGTGTCTCCAGATTTCCCAAAGCAGCTGGAATCGGCGAAAACTCTCGCAGACCTCAAGAAAACGAATTAGGCGGTATCTGCCTATGCGCCAGATTGTTTTTCCAGGAGCTTTGCGCGGCAAGACCCTGCACCTGCTCGATAAGAGAACCGCGCATTATCTCTTCGATGTGCGCCGGATGAAGGCCGGCGATGTATTCGAAGCAATCGACGAAGAAGGCAGCCGATTCCGATGTACCATTGTCTCTCGCGAAAATGAAGGCGCGCACGTGAGACTCGAGAGCATCGAGCCTGATGACCTCGCGGCACGACAGGGCAGACAATTGCAGATCGCCCTTGTTCAAGCTCTGCCCAAAGGCCAGAAATTCGATCATATCATTCGGCAGGCTGTGGAACTCGAAGTAAACCTCATCGTGCCGGTGATGACAAAGTTTTGTGTTGCGGAAGAAGTCCCTGAGCGTGCACACTCGAAACTCGAACGAAGGCAACGCATTATTCATGAGGCTTTGCAGCAGTCCGGCTCTTCGGTGCTTACTGAGATTGTTCCAGCGGCTCACCTTGCAGAGCTCGATAATGTACTGGGCGGGCATGGCTTTTACCGCGAAAACTCGCTGCGCATCATGTTCCATGAAACGGACGCTGCGAATTCGAAGCCCTTGCATGAACTGCTTGCAGACCTGCAAAACCGCGTCGTCATCTGCATCGGTCCCGAAGGCGGTTTTTCTGAAGAAGATTATTCCGCTCTTGCCAAAATGGGATTCATGGTACACCATGCACAGGGACCGGTTATGCGGGTAGAGACAGCGGCTATTTTTGCGATATCTGCGGTGCGAGCTATAGCTCTCGAAAGGGAAATATGGAATCCCTGAAAATATCGTGCGCGCTGGCAGAAGGTGTGCGCTTTGATTTTCCATCGCGCTTTGCCATCTCAGCGCTTCCCTATATCTGGGATGACGAAAGAAACCATCAAATCTGTTTTGTCAGCTCACGTCAATGGAATGCTGCAACACGCAGAGATGAATTCGGATCCATGATCGCGAGCGCGGACCTTGTATTGCCGAACGACCGAGCGGTCGCAGGAAGGGTTCTTACACAAGGTGCAGAAGCCTCACGTTCATGGCCGGTGCCCTTTGTGCATCAAATGCTGCTCGATGCGATGCATGAATCCTTTGAGCAGGCGGAGCTGGAAATTCCATCGATTGAACATATTCCGGAACTGTATCGTCCTCAAAAAGTGATCACTACCCTGCTTTCGGCGATCGAGCAGCGAAACGGATCGGTTTTTCTGCTGGGCGGCGCTCCTGTTACGCTCATAAAAGCTGAAAAAAATATTCGNGCGACTTTTCCAGGGCTCGCAATCGTCGGAAGCATGCATGGGCTGTACCGCCCGCAGGAAGAAGCGGCACTTATCGAGGCGATTCAGAAAAGTACACCCATGCTCATCCTGGCGGGCGCTCCTCTCCCTTCGGGGGAGCGTTGGATCCCGCGCCATATGGCTGCCACTCGAAGCGGAATATTCCTTTATTATGGGGCGATATTTCGATGGTTCACAGGCTCCTGAAAGGTTCTCTGCATTTGTCTACTTTTTGTCTATGACTTGCCTATGGGGAGCGACGATCGATAGATGCACATGGTGTTCCGAAGCAGATGATATAGACATTTGTCGTTCTCTTTCATAGATAAATCTCTATGGGAAAATCCATTCATCTAACCAATAATCGCTCTTGAAACGTACCGAAGAATTTGCTATCAATGGAACCATAATGAAAAAACTTCTCTACTTCGAACAGGATTCTTCCCGGATTCGCACTATAGTCATTGCGCTGAGCAAGTATTTTGAGGTTTCTGTTGCAGGGGATCTGCTGGAAGTGGCTGCAACATTGCGACAGAAGGAGCCAAGGGTTCTCCTCTTTGGGCTTGTATCGTTCCCCGGCGCTTTCAGTAAGCAAACTCTGATTCGCATAAAGCAAATTATGATGAATTTGCGCGAAGAGAACCCAGTACCGCGTCATGTGCTGTCTGTTGTTGTAATGCATGGAGATGACAAAAGATGGCAGCAGATATTCGAACCTTATATCGCGGCACTTCGAGAGATACCGTTTTGTGACATCTATGTAATTCCTGTACCAGCAAACCTCGATGAGCTTGCAGCGTCGATCATCAATTTAAAAAAGGAAGAACAACCCCTGAGGCTAGCGCACATGTCCGCAATCGACGAGGCGCCGATAATCGGGAACAGCAGAAAAATGCAGCGTGTCATCGAACAAATAAGAACATATGCAGACAAGCATCATCCTGTGCTTATCGTAGGAGAAACAGGGACGGGCAAGGAACTTGCTGCACGTGCGCTCCACTTCTGGGGAAAACGGAGGCGCTATCAATTTATCGCCTTGAATTGTGCAACAATTCCTGAAACCCTTTTCGAAAGCGAGATGTTCGGTACCGAGCGCGGCGCATACACCGATGCATCGACAAGAAAGGGCGCAATTGAGCAAGCCGATAATGGAACTCTTTTTCTCGATGAAATAGGCAGCCTTTCGCTTGCATCGCAGCCGCGCCTTCTGCGCGTACTCGAGACGGGTGAATATCGAAGGCTAGGGGACCCGCAGCTGCATATGGCGCAATTCCGCCTTGTCAGTGCTTCGTGCATAAATCCGATCGACCTCGCCGCCAAAAACAAATTCAGAAGCGATCTTGTATACAGAATTGCCGATCTTGTGATAGAGATTCCACCCTTGCGCCACAGACCTGAAGATATTCCCCTGCTGGCCATCCATTTCTGCTCGCTCTTTTCCAAAGATGCATTCAGCCTCGAACAGAACGCACTCGATAAACTCTGCGCCTATCATTGGCCGGGGAACGTAAGAGAGCTTCGTTCAGTCATCACGCGCGCATGCGCCAACAGCAGCACCGGAAGAATTTTCGCAGACGACATTCAATTCCTCTACCAGTGGAAATTCGAAGGAAATGTACAGCCCGAAGTGAGCACATAGCGAGAGCTTGTGCCAGTATGCGCGGCCTACTACTATCAAAGCATGAAAAGAAGCTTTTCAGAGAAAGCGCACGGCGAGATAGCGGCGAGTTCGACCTTTCATGGCAGGTTTGCGCTTGTAATAGGGGGGTCAGGCGGTATTGGCCGGGCTGTATCGCTTGAGCTATTGCGAAGAGGTGCGCGCTTGCTGGTACATGGACGGCAGGCTCAAGAGCGCATGAAATCATTATCTCCTCCCACAATCAGCGCTTTCGACTATGCGTTCGACAGTGTACCAAATTTCATAAATGCTCTCGATGCACGCCTTGCCGGCATGGGAGCAGAACCAGACATTGTCATCTGCGCGTTCGGACCATTCTTGGAAAAGCCGCTGGAAATGGTCAGCGCAGAAGAATGGGAATACCTCACAATGGCGAACCTCGCACTACCCGGAGCCATGGCCAGCCATTTTCTTGCTGGCATGAAAGCACGAGGATATGGACGATTTCTGTTTTTTGGTGGCACGCGGACGGACGCTCTTCGCCCATTCAGAAAAACCGCTGCCTATGCTGCTGCTAAAACAGGCCTCGGTGTCCTTGCAAAATCAATCGCTGTAAGTGCGGCAGACAGGAATGTGGCCGCAGTTGTTGTATGCCCTGGTCCTGCTGACACCGAGTACCTGAATGCAGAAACGCGCGCGCAACATGCATCGCTTACTGCAAGCGGATCTCTGCTGTCCCCCGAGCTGATCGCGCGTGCAAGCCTCGATCTCATTGATGCGGATCCTTGTATCGCTTCAGGGGCGATTGTTGCCTTGGATGGCGGCTTCGATCCGGAGTCGAAGCGGTAGTGCTTCCAACCTTGTGCCAGAAAAGCTATCTGCAGTTTGACTTTTTAGCCGGAGCCTCATATTATTAAAGGGTCATGCCATCGCGCCTTCTTTCGCGGATACAGAAGATTCCGCACGCTGGATCAGATGCCCTTGTCTCATCCCAGATTTCAGCCGATTTTCCCTCTTGTGCCGTTGCACGCTTTGTAGGCGCAGTGACGGATTCCAATCTCGAAACAGTAGCGAAGACTCTTGAAAATATTCTATCAGGGAACATTCAGTATCTTATAGTTGATTTTTCCGCAATAGACGACATCAGCTCGGCTGGTATCGGGCTTTTACTTGCGCTGCGCCAGAAACTGCGCAATCGGCGAGGAGACCTCATCCTTTGCGGTATGCGCCCACGAATGGAACGCATGCATCGTGTGCTCGGGCTGGACGGGTATTTTAGTGCCGCCATCGATGTATCAGCGGCAAAAGCCTGGCTCAAGGAGCTCACTGCCCATGTCTATCCTATCTCTATAAGGTGCCCGGCATGCGAGAGCCTCATCGATATCGATCGCCCTGGCAGAGGCCGCTGCCAGACCTGCGAAGCTGTGATTACGGCCTTTCCTGATGGATCAATTACGCTCGGCTGAGCGAAAAGGAGGCGGCGATGTCGTCATTGCCAAAAATCGAGCAATATCTCATCGACCTTGGCATTTCTTACCAGGAAATTTCGAATAATTCCTGGCTCATAGAAGATGAGAACAAAGGCTACCCCAAAATGATGGTCAGCCTGTCGGACCCCATTGTCATCATCAGCGCAGATGTCATGCCTGTACCGAAGGAGAATGCCGAAACGCTGTTTCGTATGCTGCTCGAACTCAATGCAACCGACCTTTTGCATGGAGCCTATGCAATAAGCGGCAATGACATCATCGTCATCGATACACTCGAGCATGCCTCGCTTGACAAAGATGAATTTCTAGCTTCTATTGAATCGATATCGTTCGCTCTTTTGGAGCATTACAAGAAGCTCGCGAGCTATATCCACACAACGGAGGAATAAGCCATGGGTATGTTTGAGCGTCTTAAAACAGTCATCTCTTCAAATATCAATGCAATGATTTCCAAAGCCGAAAATCCCGAAAAAATGCTCAACCAAATGATCATCGACATGAATGAGCAGCTCATCGAATCGAAAAAGGCCGTTGCAATGGCCATTGCAGATGAGAAAAAACTTGAGCGCGACCTAGTGGAAAACAAGGCCAAGGCCGATGAATGGGAGAAAAAAGCCATGCTGGCAGTGCGTGCCGGCCGCGACGATCTTGCAAAAGAAGCGCTTCTTCGCAAACAGGAATTCGAGGGCTATGCCAACCAGCTCGCCCAGCAGTGGGAAGCCCAGAAACAATCGGTCGAAAAACTCAAAGAAGCTCTGCGTCAGCTTCAATCGAAAATCGAAGAAGCGAACCGGAAGAAAAACATCCTCATCGCCCGCGCAAAACGAGCCGAAGCCCAGCAGCGCATCAATCAGACCATGTCGAGCCTGTCTGGCAACAAGAGCGCCTTCGACACATTCGAGCGGATGGAGCGCAAAGTCGACGAGATCGAAGCCAGCGCCGAAGCGATGAAAGAGCTCGATGAAGCATCAAGCGGCGCAAGCCTGGAGAAACAATTCGCTCAGCTCGAAAGCTCACCACAGGCCGCGGATGCAATGCTGGAAGAGCTGAAAAAGAAAATGCTCACCGAGGATGCAGGGCGTACGAGTTCGCAGCCATAGATCGGCTGCGCTCGCTATTCCGAAACTAATCTTCCCGTTCTTTTATAATATGCGCGCCTACCGCGGAAAGCCTCGCTGATAGATTCTCATAGCCGCGTTCTATCTGGTACACATTGTGAATTATGCTCGTACCTTCTGCGCAGAGAGCTGCAATGACCATCGCCATCCCAGCACGCACATCCGGCGATACCATTACATTCCCGACAAGCTTGGAAGGGCCATATACCACAGCTCGATGCGGGTCACAGAGCACAATCCGTGCCCCCATCGATATCAGCTTGTCAACAAAAAACATTCGCGATTCGAACATCTTTTCGTGGATGAGTGCAACGCCTTCGGCTTGGGTCGCTACTACTGTCATGATCGAAGTGAGGTCTGCAGGAAAACCCGGCCACGGTGCGTCATCGATTTTGGGAATCTGCCCTCCAATATCCGGAACGACACGCAGCGCAGCCGCGGTATTCGGCCTGAGAACATTTCCCTTCAAATCCCAGGTAACTCCAAGCTTCGAAAAACCGACTTTCAGGGGCGGCAGATCCTCTGTTCTCACCCCTTCGATGCGCAGATCTCCACCAGTCACCGCTGCAAGGCCAATAAATGAGCCAAGCTCCATATAATCCGAACTGATAGCAAATTCCACGCCATGCAGCGATTTTTTGCCATGGATCACAAGGCGATTCGAGCCTACACCTTCAATCTCCGCGCCCATCTGGATGAGCATAGCGCAGAGATCTTGCACATGAGGCTCGCAGGCAGCATTGGTGAGTGTCGTCGTGCCTTCGGCAAGCACCGCTGCCATAATTGCATTTTCCGTTCCAGTAACCGATGCTTCATCGAGAAAAACAGGCGCTCCAACCAGCTTGACAGCCGAAAAATTCAGAGTAGTTTCAATGGCGATCCTTGCTCCAAGTTCCTGCAGTGCAATGATATGCGTATCGATACGGCGCCTGCCGATTGTATCGCCGCCTGGAGGCGGGAGCACTGCCTTCCCGAAACGAGCTGTCAAAGGCCCAGCAAATAAAATCGATGCCCGCACCTTTCTGGCAAGCTCTTCGGGTACCTCATACCGTGTAATACTGCGTGGGTCGATCCGCCATGAATGTGCGTCGATTTCCTCAACCGATGCGCCGAGATTGCGCAGTACATCGAACATGACAAGCACATCTTCGATTGCAGGAATATTGCGCAGAATAACTGGTTCATCTGCGAGTGTCGCCGCGGCGATGCAGGGAAGCGCAGCATTTTTATTTCCTGAAAGCGTGAGCGTTCCCTTGATGGGATAGCCCCCTTCGATAATATATTTGTCCATACGCGTACTGTATGCGGCGCAAGGCTGAGGGTCAAGGCGAGCCACGCTAGGTTCTACCAAGATTGTACATACTATTTCCCTTGGTTTTTGATTGGCACAAGGTTGGAACCACTACCCGGATGGTTGATTCTCAGGGCTGATTCTTTCACAATCAGCATCAGAGAAACGAGCGCATAACAACATTTTGCTCTCAAGGAGGCTTTGAATGACCGATCGCTTTATTATGCCTATGCCGGATGATTTTCATGCCCACTTGCGGCAGGGCGAGCCTCTTTTGCAGTATGCTCGTCGGCATGCCGGTCAGTTCGGCCGAGTGCTGCTTATGCCGAACACGATTCCTCCCATTTCCAATGTAAAAAGGCTCGTTGAATATCGCGCCGATGTCGAACGTGCGCTTGCGGCCATCCCCGAATCCGAACGTTTCGAGCCGCTCTTTACATTCAAGATTTTGCCTTCGATGTCTGCTGTGGAAATCGAAGGTTTTGCGCGCGCAGGGGCTATTGCCGGCAAATATTATCCTTCTGGATCTACGACGAATGCTGCCGATGGTCCTCGTTCGTTCGATGATGTTGACGAGGTGCTGACTGCGATGGAAGAGTCAGGTCTAGTGCTCTGCATCCATGGCGAAAACCCCGAAATGCCGGTATTCGAACGTGAGCGTGCATTTCTGCCGCAGGTCGAGCGACTTTTGGCTCGTCATTCACGTCTTCGTATTGTGCTTGAACATCTTTCGGATGAAGAGAGTGTTCGCTTTGTGGAGCAGGCGCCGGCGAATCTGGCTGCGACAATAACTGCACATCATTTATTATTCACGGTCGATGACATGATCGGGGATTCGATGAATCCGCACATCTATTGCAAACCGGTACTGAAATTTGCCCGCGATAGAGAAGCTTTGCGTTCCGCGGTCCTTTCAGGCTCAAGAAAATTCTTTTTTGGTAGCGACTCTGCGCCCCATCCTCGAGAAAAAAAGGAATGCATTGCTGCGGCTTCAGGAGTCTATTCCGCTCCAGCTGCGCTGCCTGCCCTCGTCGAGCTGTTCGATTCACTTGGCAGCCTCGATGCGCTCATTCCTTTTATGGCAGAACATGGAGCAGCATTCTACGGGCTGCCTGTGCCCACGCGCACGATTACACTCGAACGTGCTGGCTGGCAGGTGCCGCAACTCATCGATGGGGTAGTGCCAATGTGTGGAGGGAAAACGCTCAGCTGGCGTATCGTGGGCAGGGGCTGACGGCTACGGCATCGTTTAATATGTCAAAGCCTTACAATTCTCGAATGCGTAAGTACTTCTGCTCCAGTTTCGGTGATGAGCACATCATTCTCGAGCCGCACCCCGCCAAATTCAGGGTGATAGAGCCCTGGCTCGATTGTTACGATATGTCCCGGTTCCAATAGGGCAGAGGGATCAGCGCGCATACTCAGCGTCGGCGCTTCGTGCGCATCGAGGCCAATTCCATGCCCAAGCGAATGTGGCATTGTCCAGCCCGCTTTGGCAAAAAAATCATCCACAAGCTTCGAAACACTAAGCAAAGGCACCCCAGGCCTGCATGCTTCCACAGCGATCCTATGTGCTTCTTCCACTAGCTCGACCATTGTCTTTTGCTCATCTCGAAGCGACTCGCTCACAAAACTCATAGTCACATCGCTTGTATAGCCTTCGAAACGCACTCCGAAATCGAGTATGGAGAGGCCTTCTGTAGCAAAATGCCCATTTGTAAAAGTAGGAAATGCATGAATTCCGAAAGAGCGCTCCGGCCCCGCCGCAAGTGTCTCGAACCCCATCCCTTCAGCGCCCATCTGCCTCGCCTCACGCTCCAGAAAGAGAGCAATATCGGTTTCTGTCAGCAGCGTACCCGCGCAAATTTCTTTTTCTATCATATCGATGAGCTGATCGGTATTCGATGCAATGCGGCGATAGAGCGCAATTTCATCCGTGTCTTTTCGGGCTCGCATTTCCTGAATGAATGTGCCAATGCCAGACTTTTCGCACACAAGGTCGAAATCCGTCAGCGCCTGCACAAAATCTATGTAATCAGGGTAGGGAGTCGAAGCAGGCAGCGCTACCTTTGCACCCTGTGGAACCTCGAGAAGCTTGAGTGCTGCAGCGAGCGCTTTCTGCGGCTGACGGCCGAAATCGGTGTACGCAACAATATGGTCAGCCTCGCCGAGGCGGCTTGCCATATTGATATCCCATGCGATGAGCGCAGATGCACCCTTCGCGCTAAGGATGAAGAGCGCATCTGAAGGCTGACCGCAAAGATATCGGAGCGACGAATCCCGCCCATGTTCAAAATCTGAAACCATAACTCCGCCAAGTCCGCGCTTCGCAAGTTCATTCGCGAGTACTGCTTGCCTTCGAGAATATTTTGAGTACGTCACGTTTGCTCCTTTCGTAAGATGATTGCTCTTGGGCGGATAAATTATCGCTTGGCTTGGCCAGTCCTGTCCAGAGCATGCTTGGATGTACTGGCAGGGGAATTGAAGGAATATAGATGTGACGATATCGTACTGATACATGCTTCGAAGTATTTTGACCGTAATACACCGATTGCAGCCCTCGCGACCCCGGAAGGCCGCTCTGCTCTTGCAGTGGTACGAACCAGCGGTGCGAGCGCGATTGAGCTGGTTGCACGTTGTTTTTCAAACCGCCAGGCACTGCTCAATGCGCAGCCGTATCAGGCTGTCTATGGATGGTTCATCGACCCTGCCACCGGCGAACAAATAGACGAAGTGATCGAGCTCGTATTTCGAGCTCCTCATTCATTTACGGGCGAAAATGCGGTGGAAATTATGAGTCACGGATCGCCTGCTGTTGTAGAGCGGATTCTCGATGTGCTCTATGCGCAGGGCTTCTCGCCCGCTCTTCATGGTGAATTCTCTTTCCGCGCTTTCTTGCAAGGGAAAACAGACCTTGTGCGTGCAGAGGCTATCAACGAGCTTACCCACGCATCATGCGAAGCAGCGCGACACGATGCATTGCAGCGCCTTTCCGGTGCGCTTTCCCGAAAGCTTGCAGAAATACGCGATTTGATGGTCGATCTGCTTGCTGATATCAATGCTAAACTCGATTATCCCGAAGATGAAGGCCCTGAGGAATCCAGCCGCTGGCTTGAAATCATGCAGGATGCACGCGATGCGCTCTCAGTGCTCATCCAGAGCTACCATGGCGGGCGCCTGCGTCAAGAAGGCTTCCTGGTGGTGATTGCAGGCAGGCCGAATGCGGGCAAATCGAGTCTTTTCAACCTCTTTGCGCGGGAAGAGCGGGCTATTGTGAGCCCCGAACCTGGCACAACAAGGGACTGGATCGAGACATGGATTTCGATTGGCGAATTTGCAGTTCGTCTTGTCGATACCGCAGGCTTGCGCCGTTCTCAAAATATGATAGAAGCTGAAGGAGTTCGAAGGTCTCAGTCGCTTTTGGAACGCGCGGATGTGATTTTGTATCTCGTCGATGGCGTTGCAGGGCTCAACGACGAAGATCGGGAATTTGCAGCCAGGCATCCTGAGGCTCTGCTTCTTTGGAACAAGGCAGATCTCTCACACTGTCTACCTCCTCCAGAAGGGTGGATTCCGCTCAGTGCGAAAGACGTCCGCTCTTTCGGAGCATTCGAAAATATTGTAATCGACAAGCTTCGTTCATATGCAAGAACAGCGCAGGAAACCGGAACACTTGAGCGGCAGATCCGCATCGCGAGTGAACGGCAGGCTGATCTTCTCAAGCAAAGCGAGCAGGCGCTCTCTCAGGCGCTCGAAGCGTACACTGCAGAAGCGGGCCTCGATCTTGTCGCTTTGCATATACGAGAAGCTGCAGAGGCCATAGGCGAGATTACAGGTGACATTGCCGCTGATGAAGTGCTCGAGCGGGTATTCAGTACGTTTTGTCTTGGAAAATGAGGTATACAATGGCTGATTTTGAAGCAATTGTAATCGGAGGAGGACATGCGGGCATCGAAGCTGCCTTGGCATTGGCGCGGCTAGGCACCAAGACTCTGTTCATTACCCAGAACCCCGATACTATCGGCCGTATGTCCTGCAATCCTGCGATCGGCGGTCTTTCCAAAGGCAATCTTGTACGCGAAGTTGATGCGCTTGGTGGACAGATGGGCATCCTTGCAGATGCCACAGCAATCCAGGTGCGCATGTTGAATCAATCCCGAGGAGCTGCNGTTCAGGCTCCACGCGCCCAATCCGACAAGGCGCTCTATGCGTCCCTTGCACGCCAAACCCTTGAAGCACAACCCAACCTCACAATTTTTATGGATACCGTCACCGATATCATTGTTTCGGAGCGAAATAGCGAATCACACTCGGCCTATTCGTTCAGCACGGCTGGTCCAGCAAGCTCCCCTTCAAGGCGGCACATCGAAGGCGTATGCACCGAGCGCGGAAACAAAATCAGCGCCAAAGTAGTTGTGCTCACAACAGGGACCTTCATGGAAGCCAAACTTTTTATCGGCTTGTGGAGCGTCTCTGGCGGCCGCCTGGGCGAACCTGCAGCGATAGGCCTTGGTACAGCACTGCGCGCAAAAGGCTTCCCTGTCGGAAGAATGAAAACAGGTACACCCGCTCGTATAAAGCGGAGCAGTATCGATTTTTCCAAACTCGAAGCCCAGTACAGCGATCCGCGCAAGATTTTTTTCTCTTTTCTTGAGCAGGATTACAATCGGCCAGATGTGCCATGCTACATTGTCTATACGAATCAAAATACACACGAAGCGATTCGCGCGGGCCTCGATCGGTCTCCGCTATTTTCTGGAGTGATCACCGGCAAAGGGCCTCGATACTGCCCATCAATCGAAGACAAGGTTGTCCGCTTCCCCGACAGAGAACGGCACCAGGTATTCATCGAACCAGAAGGCCTTTCGACAGATGAAATGTATCTCAACGGCCTTTCGAGCTCCCTGCCCGAAGATGTGCAGGAGCGCTTCTATCACAGTATTCCAGGCCTTGAACATGCTGTCATTGTCCGCCCTGCCTATGCCGTAGAATATGACTATCTCGATCCGGCGGCGCTCTATGCTTCTCTTGAATCGAAACTTGTCGAAGGACTTTTTATTGCGGGCCAGACAAATGGAACTTCGGGATACGAGGAAGCAGCTGCACAGGGGCTCATGGCGGGTATCAATGCGCGCCGTAAACTCGATGGGGAACCGCCTTTGATTCTTGGAAGAAACGAAGCTTATATCGGTGTACTCATTGATGACCTTGTGACACTCTCGCCCAAAGAACCATACCGGATGTTCACAAGCAGGGCAGAATACCGACTTGCACTTCGACACGACACCGCCGATCTTCGCCTTACTCCGTACGCGATCGAAATCGGGCTTGCAGACGAACGACGTCGCGAATGTTTCGAAAAGCGTCTCCAAAGCATCGATGAGGTTAAAGACCTGCTTTCGCGGCGCAAAGTCCAGAAAGAAGACAGCGCGCTCATTCCGGAACTAGAAAAACATGTAGGCCAGACACTCGCCGATGCAATCCGCGATCCAAAGATTGGTGCCTTGCTCGATGACGAAGCCGAGGCACTCTCGCATATAGCCCGACTGCTTCCGGAGACTGCGGTCATGCAGACATCGAGCGTGCTCACTGCGGTACTCAACGAGCGGTACAAAGGCTATCTTGAAAAGGAAGAGCGCCTGGCCGCGCGGCTCTCAAAGGCCGACAAGATGCTCATTCCGGACAATTTCGATTATTCGCAGGTAAAAGGTCTTTCAAAGGAAGCATCCGAAAAACTGTCCATCCAGCGCCCTCTCACTATCGGTCAGGCTTCAAGGATTCCAGGGGTGCGTAAGTCGGATGTCGCGCTTCTGTACATAGCAATTTCGAGGCCCTCCCCGTAGTGCTTCCAACCTTGTGCCGGCGGCGCTTAGCAGCAGGCAGAGCTTGATGCCGCATGGCAACACCGGTGCGCGAGACGGAGCACGCGTTTAAGCCTTATTCATTCGCTGCAAAACCGCAGAGCGCCGCAAGCTGGTTCTTCGCTTCTTCGAGTGCATTCGCGTAATTCTTGCGCATTGCATCGATATTTTTGCGGTAGAATTCGGCAAATTCGGGATCGGACATTGGATCGATGCGGACATTCTGTCCTAGTTGAGCGGCAAGCTGGCGCTCCTTCTCTTTGAGTTTGGGAGCCCATTGGTTACGGATAGCCTGCTCCGCACGCTTCATNTCTTCGCTGTATTGNCCTAGAAATTGGAGAATCTGCTGGTAGAGCGACTGTACTTGCTGCTGAGCAAGCTTGGCCTCCCGCTCCGAGCCGAAACGCGAAGAAAGCCCGCACAGCATAATNATGGCTTTGCCTGCAGCTTCGAGCTTGGCCTTGTCGATTCCCGTATTCAGAGGAAGCTGAGCCTGCGTGCTGAGTACTTCGAAAGCAGCTCTTAGAAAAGTCTGACGGTGTTCTGGTGGGATTGCGCTGGCGAGCGCTTTGAAGTCGACGGACCCAGGCTCTTCCAGCCAGCGGCTTGCTGCTTTTCGACCTTCCAGCTTCGCTTCTGATGCTTTTTGCAATGATTCATCGACTTGCAGATTTTTCGTTCGCTCGAGTGCAAGTTCTAATGCGCTTTTTATGATAGCCATAGCAATTCCTCCTGAAAACAGGCTAGCTCAAGGTGCGGAGGGCTTGCTTTTCAATGCATCAAAAAAGCTGACAATCTTGTCGAAGATGCCTATGACGATGATTATCGCTACAATCCACTCCGCGATCCGGAATACAAGGAGATGCCGTTCCTGAAGCGCCAGCTGGATGATTTCCAGCGTATACAGCACCATAATCGACGCAACGGTAACTTTCCCCATGAAAGTAGATTTCGGCTCGATGCGTTTCCTCACGACAATCAGAATTGCCATAAGGAGGGCCTGAATGCCCAGCCGCACGATCACAAGCACGAAAAACCACCCCGGAATAAGCAAATAATACTGAAAAATCACGCTCAGGACAACGAGAAGCGTATAGTCGCTCGCTGAGTCCATCATTCTGCCGACACGCGTCACCTGATTTGTCTTGCGCGAAATACGGCCATCGAAAAAATCTGTCAAGAAAATAAGCGCAACCAGAATAAGCAGCGGAATCCGGATACGGTAATGCTTTGCTGCAATGACCAGCACAAGAAGGGTCGGCAAGGTACTCACCCTGCTCAATGTGATGACATTGGCCAGATTGATGCGGTCCAGCTTACGGCCATTCGATTCAATGACAAAGTCATCCTGGAAAAGGAGGAGCATAATGAGCAGAATAAGGTGAAATCCTGCACTTATCGGCAAAAAAAGCGACCAATACTGTGTTGCAAATCCTGCGCTTACCGCAAAAATCAGAAATACAGCGCATTGAGCCACGAAAAAAATGGAAGTTGTGGCTAAAATGCTGCGGCGGAGGCTGGCAATTCGTTCGCCTTCATCCATAATGTATGCGTCCTCCTGGCGCGGCCGCCTTAGTCGCGCCAGGCGGGCTGGCCGCAATTCGTTTTCATACTATAACCTTGACACGATCGTTGTCAAATACATATGCTGAATGCATGACTGCAGCGGATAAGATTACGTTGAGCCGCATACTGATTGCTCCTCTGTTTTTCTTCGTCTTTATGGTGCAGTTCATTCCGAGGCAGATTGCGATTGTCTTGCTGTGGATCATGTTCGGGTGGATGGAACTCAGCGATTTGATCGATGGCAGGGTAGCAAGAGCCAGCCAGCAGGTGACTTCCTTCGGGAAACTCTTCGATCCATTTGCAGATGTCATTTCGCGGGTCACGTATTTTCTTGCCTTTACCAGCGTCGGGATTATGCCATGGTGGGTTCTTGTGGTNGTTCTCTATCGCGAATTTGGCATACTTTTCTTGCGCATGCTGTTGGGATTGAAGGGCATTGCAATGGGTGCCCGGGCCGGAGGAAAATTCAAGGCAGGCGTCTATATGACTGCTGGGCTTGTTTCTCTCATGCTGTACACCGTGCAAATCACAGGATTTCTGAGTGGTATCTCCGGCTTGCTCCAAACGTTGACGATTGCGGTCTATATTGCAGCAGCTGTTCTCTCGCTTGCTTCTTTTGCCGACTATCTTGTGCAATTCAGAAAATTATATAAATAGGAAAATTCCGAAAGCGAAGATAGCAAGCGAAGACTGCGTTTGTCTGCGAAGGCCCTCGTCAATTCTCTGCACATATTACAGAATCTGCTCGTCGATCGCCTTGCCGCCTGGCACCATGGGAAGTACCTGTTCATCCTGATCGATCCAGGCATCGATGACTGCGGGCCTTCCTTCAGCGATATGCATCATTGCTTCATCGAGGGCAGCAAGAAAACCTGCTTTGGAATCTGCCCGAAATCCGGCAGCTCCATACGCCTCTGCCAGACGCACAAAATCGGGCGGTCTTTTATCGAGGGTTGTTTCAGCATAGCGCTCGTCATAAAAGAGTGTCTGCCATTGCCGTACCATGCCCAGCGTTCGATTGTTGAGAATCACGATCAGGATCGGCATGTGGTAATTGACGGCGGTCGCAAGCTCTCCACAGTTCATTCTAAACGAACCATCGCCGGTAAAAAGAACGACTGGTCTCTCTCTATGTGCAGTTTTTGCGCCGACTGCAAATCCAAAACCCGAGCCCATTGTTCCAAGCCCACCCGAGGATAGAAAGGTTCGCGGTTTTGCAAAGGGATAGAATTGTGCAGTCCATATCTGGTGTTGGCCGACATCTGTCGCCACAATAGCGTCTTCGCCAAGCCGCTGAGCGACTGTCTCAATGATGAATCGTGGGTGAAAGGCCGATGGCTTGAAATTAGCTTCAGGGTGAATCGATTTCCATGCTGCGACCTTGCTCAGCCATTCGGTTCTTTTCTGGGCAAGAGAAGATGACATCAATTCTTGCTTGCTCTTTAGTCCGCCAAGGATTCTGTTCAGCACAAGCTTGAGATCACCTATAATGTGATGCTCGGTCAGGATATTCTTGTTGATCTCCGCTGGATCGATATCCAGATGCAAAATCTTTGCCTGCGCTGCAAAACGGTCAGCCTTGCTCACAACACGATCCGAAAAACGCGCTCCGATTGCAAGGATGAGATCAGCCTCCTGAACGGAACGATTAGACGCAACAGACCCATGCATGCCGATAAGTCCTGTGAAAAGGGGATGCGAGGGGGGCAGGCAGCTTGTTCCCATGAGGCTCAGCGCAACGGGAGCCTCGATGCGTTCAATGAGTTCTCGCAATTCTGCGCAGGCATTGGAAGTGATTACTCCGCCGCCAGCATAGACGAAGGGGCGTTCCGATGCTTCAATCATTGCGATCGCCTGCTCGATGTCCTTGTCCGTAAAGGTCACTTGTTCATTGCGCGACAAAAGCCTCGAACGCCGGGAGAGCATCGATGAGTCGGAAATCGGTGCAGAGTGGTTTTTTGTGTCTGTGACTGGCTGCCATTCCGTTTTTGCATTTGTCACGTCTTTAGGAATGTCGATAAGCACTGGCCCCGGTCTACCGGATTGAGCAATGAAAAAGGCTTCTCTTACGATTTCGGCCAGATCTTCGACATTTCTGACAACCCAGTTATGCTTGACAATGGGCATTGTAATGCCATAGATGTCAATTTCCTGAAAGCTGTCTTTGCCAAGAAGGCTGGTTGCGACATTGCCGGTTATTGCGACGAGGGGAACTGAATCCATGTGAGCTGTCGCGATGCCGGTTACAAGATTGGTAGCTCCCGGCCCCGAGGTAGCGATGCAGACGCCAGTTTTGCCGGTAGAGCGGGCATAGCCGTCGGCGGCATGAGCCGCATGCTGTTCATGGCTCGTGAGAATATGCCGTATTCTGTCTCGATACCGATACAGTTCATCGTAGATGTACAGGACCGATCCCCCGGATAACCGAATACTGTATCTACATTTTGCATGAGTAATGATTCCATGAGTATTCGAGCACCTGTGTATTCCATACTATTCTCCTCTTTGGGAATTCTTTGTCTCTGCAGCCTGAATAAGGCTGAATTCAATCGAATCAGCGAGGGCTCTGGAGCTTGCTTCTATGATGTCGGTTGAGACGCCAATCGTCGTCCATGCATGCTGGCCATCCGTGGACTCGATTAGAACGCGTACTCGTGCCCCCGTTGCGCTTCGGCTGTCGATAACGCGTACCTTGTAATCGGTGAGCCGTACTTTGCTCAGTTCGGGATAGAATCGCTTCAGGGCCTGACGCAGGGCGCTGTCCAGGGCATTTACAGGGCCATTGCCTTCAGATGCTGCAATTTCGGTGCTGTGGCCCACCTTTACTTTAACCCATGCAGTAGAGCAGATATTGCCTTCTTCGCTCGGATGGGTGCTTTGCACTTCGTATCGCTCTATGCTGAAAAGCGGCTTGTACTTTCCTAATTCTCTCCGCGCCAGAAGTTCGAAACTGGCATCCGCACCTTCGAATTGCCAGCCTTCTGCTTCAAGCGATTTAAGTTTTGCGGCGAGGGCTGCGGTCACAGGATGTTCTTTGCTCACAGAGGGATCGAGCTTTTTGATGCGTTCTGCAATGGCAGCACGCCCACCCATTTCACTCATCAGAAAACGTCGCCAGTTGCCGACCAATGCTGGGTCTATGTGCTCGAAGGAGGTCCGAGTCTTGAGAATGCCGTCAGCATGCATGCCTGCTTTGTGGGCAAAGGCACGCAAACCGACATAGGGCATATCATCGGGCATTGGCACATTCGCAATTTCGGCAACAAGCCGCGCTGTCTCGGTGATATTTTCCAGCTTGCCCTTGGGCAGGCATTGAAGCTGCAATTTGAGCTCGATGTTGGGAATTACCGCTGCCAGTGCCGCATTCCCGCAGCGCTCGCCAAACCCGACAAGGGTGCCCTGCACATGACGGGCTCCCGCCTTGACCGCCATAATCGAATTGGCTACCGCCATACCGGCATCATTATGCGCATGGATACCGACATTCACATTTCCGAGTTCCAGCACCGCACGCACACCCTCTTCGATACGATCAGGGAAACTGCCGCCGTTGGTGTCGCAGAGCACGATACTGTCGGCTCCAGCCGAGAGGGCTGTCTGCGCAGTCGCCATCGCATATTCTTTGTTCGCACGATATCCATCAAAAAAATGCTCTGCATCGTAGATCACTGTTTTGCCTTTTTCTTTAAAGAAGGAAATGGTCTCAGCAATCATGGCGAGGTTTTCTTCATGCGAGACTCGCAGGACATGCACTACATGAAGATCCCAGCTCTTGCCAAAAATGACGACAGTATCTGTATGAGCTGCCAATAGGCTCTGTATTGCTTCATCCTGCGATGGTATCGTGCCTTTTCGTCGTGTCGCTCCAAAGGCGCAGAGCTTTGCGTGTTCCAGTTCGAGCCTGGATGCTTCTTTAAAAAATTCCATATCTTTGGGATTGCTTCCAGGATTGCCCGCTTCGATAAAAGAGACACCGAGTTGGTCCAGCGCTTTAACCACGGCAATCTTGTCCTGCAAAGAGAAGGATATCCCTTCACCTTGTGCTCCGTCGCGCAGGGTTGTATCGAGGATTTCGATTTGAGGAGTAATGTTCAATTCGGCCATATGATTTCCTCTTGTTTGGTGGTTACGGATAGGCAGCCAGCTTCGGCCTTGCAATACAGTTTCACCATACAATTCCTCCTTGGATTGTTTTTGGGAGTGAGAAACGGCGCAAGCAATGGGTATGCGACTATCCCTGCCCACCGCGAGGGTGTGCTGGTTATACCGGTCGCAGCCTCTCGCTTGCGCCGGTCAAATGATAATGTTCAGGATGCTGGAACCGCGCTCTACAGCTACCAGACCCGTGCGGGCCAGCTCGATAATGCCGTAGGTGCGCAGGAGAAGAAGGAGGCCTTCCAGTTTTTCGGAATCACCGGTGGCCTCGATGGTAATGGTGGAGGGAGATACATCGACAATGCGGGAGCGGAAAATCGAAGCAATTTCAATGACAGCGGGACGGACAGACTCATCGGCTTTTACTTTGATGAGCATGAGTTCTCTGCGGATNCAAGAGGAGGGATCGAGTTCGCGGACGGCGATGACATCTACGAGCTTACCCAGCTGTTTTATTATTTGATCGAGGACCTGTTCATCCCCGGTCACCGCGATCGTCATGCGGGACACAGATGGATTCTCTGTCTCGCCGACGGTAAGGCCGTCGATATTGAAGCCGCGACGGCTGAAAAGCCCGGAAACCCGACTGAGCACGCCAGATCGGTTTTCCACAAGGGCAGACACCACGTGCCGGTTCATATACACTCCCGACAATGCTTTGTCTCAGTGCGTTTTCGCTTCGGAGAGACCAATGTCTCCGGTAAATTGAGGTGGATAATAGAACGGCGCTATTGCGTTGTCAACTATGTCTGTGAATTCTATAATTAAAAATGTGAAAAATATTTTGCTGCCCCCTTGACCAATGTGCAGCACTTCATATATGTTCACATTCGCGCCTATCACTTGGCGTCGTACGATTTAGCAGAATTTGCAATAATAAGCAAATCAATGCGAAATCTGCAAGGTTGTTGATCGCTTGATACAAGCTCTTGACAACAGAGCAGAAGTTTGGTAATTTCATCGAGCGCTCTGGCGGGGAGCCGGAGGTGCGAGCATATGCGGGGCCGGGAGGCGCTGCGTATGCGAGGGATCTGTGACAAAGGAAAACAGGGAAGG
>JGI24721J44947_10001988_pt1 | contig 29280 bp, 23 predicted proteins | sample YelNatPaOPGAMG01_FD_44947 | JGI IMG/M metagenome (IMG submission 44947) | reverse complement strand
AATCCTAGTTTCCGGAAATACGCTCTTCTGTCAGGGATGGGATATTTCCTTGATGGCTACAATCTCACTGTGGTGGCGGTTTTCACGTTCATCCTCGCCACATACGACATAATGCAGTATACCCCTCTAGAAATGGGGTTTGTCAGCGGTTCTGCATTTCTGGGGGCAATGGTCGGAGCCATTCTTCTTGGGCGTTATTCCGACCTGTCTGGAAGACGGTACATATATATATTTTACCTCGCATTTTTNATAATTTTTCCTCTTCTCAGTTCAGTATCCACCAGTGTGATCGAGGTGATACTGTTCAGATTCCTATTGGGTATAGGGATAGGTGCCGATTACGCCATAGGGCCGGTATACTCAACCGAGATGTACCCTGACAACAAGAGGGGAACGGGGTATGGGCTAGTCTGGGCGTTCTGGAGCCTCGGTGCGAGCACAGCCTTCCTGGCTGGATACTTGGCATTTATATACATCGGGGTTGAAAGCTGGAGGATCGCTNTGGGATTGAGTGCTGTCCCAGCTGTTGGCCTTATGGCACTACGAGCAAGTATACCGGAATCTGTGCGCTGGAAATCAGCTCCCGAAAGGACTTCTGGTGGGAAAAACGCCGATGCTGGAAATAACATTGTAACAGCAACAAGAACTGCGTTTTCTTCCCTGTTCAAGGGAGATTATGGAAAAAGGACTTTGATAATATGGACNCAGTGGATACTGCTTGATATTGGATCATACGGTTTTGCCCTCTATGCCCCCCTGATCATTGGGAATTTTGGCTTTCACGGACCGGGTACATTCATAATTACATCAGCTCTTTATGCGGTTGGTTTCACTGGAGCTTTCGTATCAATGTCTTGGAACGATACCCTTGGCAGAAGACCCTTGCAGATATTTGGTTTTGGATTCATGGCACTGGGCATGGCTTTGATGGCAATAGCTGTTGTTCTGAAGGGGTTAGCAATGNTCCTTGCAGGCGTTTCAGGTTTGATCCTCTGGTATGGCGTTGAGAATATCGGGCCNGGAAATACTGTTGGCCTTTATGCCATTGAACTGCTGCCTACAAGGCTGAGATCGACATCAATGGGATCAGCCACAGGCATCACCAGGTTTGTATCATTTCTCAGCGCGTTTGAGTTCCCTTACATAGCGGCGTCCATAGGATATTCGGGGTTTCTCGATATACTCTTCTTTGTAATGCTCGGAGCATTCCTTTTTACCATTACATTCACACCTGAGACACGGGGGTTGACCCTGGACGAAATCGAGGACGCAGTTTACGTCCGCCATAACCTGGTCCATAGGAAAAACTGAATCCTACTGTTTAGAAAGTGCTATGCTCCTATATACCAGAACCAGCCTGAGAAATGGAAGCCCCTCATATCTGGCAACGTTAAAGGCACCTGAGAATCTCGGTTCCCTGGAAAGTCGCACAAACCAGAACATCAATTCCCTTGCCTTGAGTGCAGCTTTCATGAGTTCGCCCACCTGCGGATTTTTCGATCTCAGCAATCTCTCAGTTGAACTGTCTTCCGTCTCGTCTCCCATTGCGAGGTTAACTAGAAAATCATGAGAAGGGGGAGATTTTGTGTATACTATTGAATCTGAAAGTTCTGACAGATACTTCATCATCTTCTCGTAATTGGAGCTCCAGCTACTGTCCACAAGTCTCAGCGCATTTAGCTCTATTGCAAGATACTGTGCATTGATGAAATAATTCTCAACGTCAGAATCGTACTGTTCCTGCGTGTTGGAAATCATGCATTCAAATGTTGGAAACTGTTTATCGCGTTCATAAACATGTATCTGCATTTTAATATTAAACATTTGATAAGACTGACTTTAGTCTCCGCATAAGGGAATCATAGTTGCCGGGGTATTGTCCTCTTAAAGCAGCGGTTTCTAAGCATGGAACTAATTTGATCTCATGTCGGGAAAGGTTCTACCACATTGAACATATATCCAGGCAGCANATCAGATTTGGCGAATTATCTATTTCGAGTAATATCTGATTACACTTTCAATGGCCTTTTTCCAGTTACCATAAAGCACATTGGACTCATCTGTGCTCATCTTCGGTCGGATCGGATCAAGGTACAGGTTCATTCTGGATATATCCTCATAAGACCAGATGCCATCAACTATTCCAGCCATATAAGCAACACCGGCAGATGTCATCTCGCTGTTGGCTGACCTGTATAAATCCATATTAAGAATATCTGCCTGGAATTGCATAAGGAAACCATTAGATGTTGGCCCCCCATCCACTTTAATGCTGGTTGATCGCTTCTCACCATCCCGCCACATGCTCTCCATAATATCTCTGACCCTGAAGGCTATGGATTCCAGGGCGGAACGCACTAGGTCGTTTGCAGATGTCCTGCCCGTAATGCCAAATATAGACCCCTTGGCAGCTGGCAGCCAGTAAGGAGCGCCAAGTCCAGATAGTGCCGGGATGAATATCAGCCCATGATCGGGGGTCGATCGCATTGCAGCTTTCTCCGATTCCGCACTGGTGTCGATCAAACCTAGGCTGTCCCTAATCCACTTGATAACCGATCCAGTATTGAAAGCGCTACCTTCATTGCAGTAAACCGTGTTGTCACCCTGGATCCTCCATGCGACACTCGTCAGGAGATCTGGCTTCAANGATGGCTGGTATCCTGTGTTACTCAAGACGAAGGATCCTGTTCCATATGTGCACTTTGAGTCTCCATTCTTGAACGCCCGGTGTCCGAAAAGGGAAGCCTGCTGGTCGCCTGCAACTGCATTCAGTGGAACCTGNATACCGGAAATATCTATTAATGCCAGATCCGGAGCCGCCGACGGAACAACTTCTGGTAGTAAGCTGGTTGGTATGTGGAAAAACTCTGCAAGACTGTCAGACCAATCCAGGTGGTTTATGTCGTATATCATTGTCCTGGAGGCATTGCTTAAATCGGTGATGAATCTGTGATCCCTGCTCATGTTCCATATTATCCANGTATCTACAGTTCCGAACAACAAATCATTGATCCTTTTGCTCTTGATGCTGTTCTCAAGCATCCATTTCATCTTTGAAACGGAAAAATATGGGTCCGGTACAAGGCCCGTTANTTCCTTTATTCTGGAACGTGCTTGGTTATCCAGTTTACCAATCTCTGTCTCACCGCGTCTATCCTGCCATACTATGGCATTGTGGATCGGCATCCCGGTGGTTTTGTCCCAGATTATGGTGGTTTCTCTCTGGTTTGTCAGCCCCAATCCCATCAGTCTGGAAGGGTCACAGTGAGCCATATTCAGGGTTTCCTTTATACATTCTCTGACGGTATCGAGTATGGTGAGAGGATTCATTTCAATCTCACCCCTTGAACCATATATGATCCCCATCTCTCTGACAGAAAGATATTTCATATTTCCTTCAGAATCCCATAATGCACACTTGCACTGTGTGGTTCCCTCGTCCACCGTAAGAATGTACCTGTCAGTCAACCTCAAAAAATCCCGGATCGATATATGATGCTTTCGCCTTTTGCCTGAACGGGTTGTGGAAATTTTGCGCGATACGCATGGAAAGAAAGATAAATAAGAATTAAAGTCATCAGCATAGACCTGCAGGGGTTGTCGAGATTGGTCAAAGGCGCCAGATTGAGGGTCTGGTTCCGTAGGGATACGTGGGTTCAAATCCCATCCCCTGCACTTCAAACGTCCTGAATCACCATTTTTAAATACTCTGAAGCCAATTGATTTTTGTGGAAATTACCGAATGTAAAAAAAATTCAGGGATATAGGGCCTGCTGGTGGATTGTATATAGAAGCACTTGGGTAAATTGATGTTCAGGCGTTGACCTGACGGGTTCTTATGAAAATGTATAATAACAAAGTACCATATGATCAGTCTGATAATTTTTCATTTGGCCAATATTGTTTATGGAGATTTTGACATCCTAAGAACTTAGGTTTATATTCATAACGGCTCGAATGTTTCTGTGGTTATATTTCCGTCGAAGTAAGGCAACATACTCTCATCAGCACTGATGTCTGTATAAGGTAAGGCATGTTTCACCGAGTCTCTCAGCAAAAATCCGTTCATAAAAAAAATGGAAATCATTCATCGCACACGAACAAAAAGTAGAATAATCCCCTGATCCTCAGAGGATACTTATATACTTAGAGGAACGGATTTCATGAGCCTGACAGGAGCTTTTTACGTACCAAATACGCCAACACTGATTGGTGATCTGGGCGTTAAGCACGATAATACGGAAAGGGCCCTAAAACTCATTGGAGAAGACCTGATTGGTAAACCAGAGGCAGTATTCGTTGTCAGCCCACATTTTGTCACCGATGGGGGAATCGGAATTATAGCGAAACCAAAACTGAATCAGCTTTATGACTTTTATGGGTTTCCAAAAGCATTCTACGAGGTTAGATATGCCCCGCCGGGGTCACCTGCACTAGCTGAAGACCTGCTGGATTTAGCAATGGAAGATGACGTACCGGTGGGTTTTGCTGAAGGATGGGGATTGGATCATGGGGCCTGGTCTCCACTCATTCACATATTTCCAATGGCAGACGTGCCTATTATACCCGTATCCATATCAAATTCCATAGGTACAAAGGATCATGAGAGGTTTGGCGCCCTGATCAGAAAGCTTTCCATGAGACATGACGTAGCCATCATATCAACCGGCTCAATTATTCACAGGCTGGATCTCTGGCAAAAAGGAGTTCTCAACGTTCCAGAGAATGCCCTGAAGTACCTTGATGTGTGTCTTGATGCCTTCAGGAATGGTAAGTGGGAAGAAATATGGAAAGCCCCAAGAGAGATGCTGGAATCTGCATCTCCCGAAGGAGGGGAGCTTCCGCTAAGGGTGTTGTCCGGCGTGGTGGGGGTCAGGTTCAAGGGTGAAATTCTTGCTAACGAGACAGAGTTCGGGTCGGCATCGCTCACAACTGCGAGCTTTGCGTCAGTTCCATGAATCGTATCAAAAGGTATAATAATCTGCATTACATACTAAGTATGAATTAGCTACTTACTACGTGATTGAGATTTGTAATCTCAACTGATACGTGGAAATGGCATTTGGTGATAACGATGGCTGGTTTCAAACCGAAAAAAGTTGAATATGTTTACATTGGTCAAAACACAACAGATGGCGCAGGAGTAAAACTGAAGAGGATATTTGGCGGGTACGAATCGGCGGTCAGGACCGATCCGTTCCTACTGCTTGACCACTTTGGATCCGACAAGCCAGAAGAATATCTTTCAGGCTTCCCTTGGCATCCCCATCGTGGAATAGAAACTGTAACGTACCTGCTCGAGGGTAAGGTTGAACATCAGGACAGTGAGGGAAATCGGGGAACCATCTTTCCATCCGACATTCAGTGGATGTCAGCTGCAAGCGGTATTTTTCACCAGGAGATGCCGAAGCCGCTCGACGACAAGGATCCCAGGGAACTTCTCCAGGCAACGGGAATGACCACAAGCTCCGTCGGGTTTCAGCTGTGGATAAATATGCCTGCCAGAACCAAAATGTCAACGCCAATGTACAATGATATTAAGGGAAAGACAACACCTGTTGTGGAAAATGGCAGCGGGTCCCGGGTAAAGATTGTAGCCGGGGAATATCTTGGAACACAGGGTTCGCTGAAGGGAAGGGCGGAGATAGATCCAACATACCTTGACGTGAGGATGGAGAGCGAGTCAGAATTTACATTTCCAGTAAAGGCAGGGTACACATCAATTGCTTACAGCATAGTCGGAGAGGTTTTCATGAATGCTTCCGGGGATAGATTAGAGCCCGGATCAGCAGCAGTATTCAGCACCGATGGTGATACGGTTTCAATATTTACGAAAGAAAATGGTGGAAGGTTTATTCTTCTCTCCGGAAAACCCCTCAGGGAGCCAGTATACTGGTATGGCCCCATGGTAATGAACAGCCGTGAGCAGATAAATCAGGCCATCATGGACTTGCAGAATGGCACATTCATCAGGGACAAGAATCCAATTTTCCAGTGAAGAGGCTTCATGATCGGGAAAGGAAGACGGACTCCGGCAGTCTGGCATAAATCAGTGGATGCGGATGAAAAGGACGATGAAAAAAATCGTGTATATTGAAGGCGACCTCAGGATTTGAAGATTTGTTGGGAGACAGCTGGAATCGGCAGAAGGCAGGAATCAATTTACAAAAAATTGATCAAGAAAGCTCCGACCTTCAGGGAGGAGAGGATGTTAGTCTTTCATTGCAAGCAGTAGGCATTTCCTTGACTGATCCTGACATTTAAAGGGAGGTCATCAGCGTGCTGATTGCTGAATACTTCCGCCTTTTATTTTTCTCAATGATTCATTGCATCCCGCCAAGACAAGTACTGCTGCTATCAGTATTATAGGTGTAAAAATAAAAGATATCAGATACATAATCATTGCGGCATCGAACATACCCGTGTTGAAGGCAAGAGCGAGTCTGTGCATGCCAATTATGACTCCCATGATTATTCCTATGAGCAGAAGGACAACACCCAGAAGCAGCACGGAACTGACCAGGAGCAGTTTAGTTAGAAACGGCCCAGATAGAGAACTTGCTGAAATTCCCGAAAGGAGATTAGGAACCATCAGGATTATGGCAACCGCCGGCAGAATAACCATTGCGAATCCCGCCATAAGCAACAGGGAACCCGTCCTTGGAGACGCAAATCTAACGGATGACTTGGAAAGAGCGTTGAATCCACGATAAAGCATGTAGTATGAAAACATTGCAACGACAGTTATGGTTGCAATCAATATCAGGAAATATACAAATTCCGACGAGTTTATAAAGGCAGAGACAGATGTTGAAACGGATCCCCCTGACACGGGTATTATACTGGAGAAACCGAAGCCTGACACAGCTGTTATAATTCCTATTATCCCCGATATTATGCTGATTATGGCGAATCTTCTGATAAAGAGTATTCCAGATATTTGACCGTCGGACACAGGCATGGACATTTCTAGCCCACATACCGGGCACACGGATGCACTTGCATCGACTTCCGATCCGCAGGTTGGGCATTTCCTGAGCATTTAAGTCCATTGCGTCTATGGTATTAAAAATTATTTGGGAGTTATTTCAGATCAGTCCTCATACACTGTTCTCCCCTCAGCAACGACNATCTTAGGATGGGATGAGATCAGGAACGGGTCATCGTTCCACACACTAAAAGATGCGATATAACCATCCGCTATCCTTCCCAAGGACTTTATTCCAAGTATCTCAGCAGGTTGGCTCGTAAGCTTTGATATGACATCTTCCCTGTTCAAGCCGAATCTCATGAAGTGTCTCATTGTGTAGAATATGTTTCTTTGCAGGATAACCGGGTGGTCGCTCATCATGCAAAATTTTATGCCGGAATTCAGGACTTTTTCGGTGTTTCTCCAGGATTCGTGCTTCAGCTCGACCTTGTACGGATGTGTGTCCAGAGGACCGTAGATGAGAGGTATGCCGGCATCCGAAACCTTTCGGAACACATCCTCNTGATGGATATCTATCCCATGGTTAAGCACTGCCCGGAATCCGAATTCATCCTTTAGCTGCATAAGGACAAATGCATCATCTTCCTTATGAAGATGGACCATCATTCTGTATTTTCCCTCCAGAATATTCATGAAAACCTCCTCCAGCGGTTCTATCTCATCTGGCGTCTTCTTTCCAAGCCTTATAAGGTTTGCAGCTTTCCTGGCCTTTGTCAGGTTTTCCCTCAGGAGCGCAACTGCACCCATCCTCGTTGTGGGTCTCTTTCCCTTCCATTCGGTTGTGCTCCTCGGGTTATACCCAAGCGCAGCCTTTATCCCAATATCCTGCATGTANGCTCTGTCAATATTCTGCTCATAATTCTTAATGAGCACNGATTTTCCGCCGATTGGATTCCCACTTCCCGGCAGAACCACTGAATAAAGAACTCCATTTTCAACAGATTCCTCAAATGCGTGATCATCCATGTATACACTATCCAAGGCGTTGACCAGAGGGTAAATGGAATCCATCTGTTCATTCGATTCATCCTCCGCTGATGGCTCACCCGCCCTGACCATGCCTATATGGCTGTGACCATCGATAAACGCAGGCGTAACATAACCCTCGGATATGATCTCGCAGTCAGGTTTNTTCTCGCTGACTGAACTTACAGATCCTTCAAACAAAACATAAACANCACGTTTAGAAGAAACTCCATCGTACAGAACCTTTGCTCTTACAGCTTTCATGAGATGGCATGAATTCAAAGCAAAAATAAATATGGTTAGCACATGAAAGAAAAGCTCCGTGTAAAACTTAAATTCATTTATTCAGTATTATTTATTCTCCCTGCCTTCAGATTTCCATCTCTGCCAGTTNGAAATTATGTAGACAGCATAGGCGGCCACCCATAATATGATGGCTACAACAAGACTGAGGCCAATAAGGGATCCCGAAACATGATATCCCATGAGGAACAGCCATTCATAAGAGAAGGCGCCGAGAATGATTGCCGCAAGNCCGAAAATTACCAGAATAATGGAAATGTAGAATGATGCGTTGTCCCATGGGTTTCTATCGACTGTCATATATTCGTCTTACCATGGGCTTAAACTATTTCTTATTTTTCCCTTCCTGGGCTTTTAGAATCAATCTACAAGAAAACAAGGGCCAGGAGAGTTACGATGAGCACCGGCGTAGCTATTATGAACCCAACCTTCATGTAGCTGCCAGGGGATATCTTAATCCCTCTCTTTCGTTCAAGCGAATAGAGCCACAGAAGCGTTGCCAGTGATCCTATCGGCGTGAATTTAGGGCCTATGTCATTACCGATCACGTTTGCGTATATCAGGAGACCAGGATCGGATATCCGCGCCAGAGCCAGGTTTCCTATCATAACCGATGGAAGGTTGTTCATTATTGCCGCCATAAAACCAAATATCAATCCTGAAAACACAGTGGACAGGGGATTGCCAATTCTGGATAAAACCGTTATGAGATCTGCGACATACTGGGTGAAACCATGGGCACCCATGCCAAAAACAACTATGTACATTCCAAGAGAAAAGATAACGATCTGCCAGGGGGCTTCTCGAATTATGCGGTTAGTGTCTATCACTCCGTGCAATCGGGCTACTATGAATAATGCTGCTACACCAGGAACNGCAATTAACGCTATTGGAATGTCAAATATACCGCCAATGGAGTAAAGTGCCACCAGCGTGGCGATTACTGGAAAGGCAAGCTTGAAAAGAAGAGGGTCTTTAATAGCAGATTCTGGTTTCTCCAGCAGATCTGCGTTGAACTCTTCTGGGATCTGGTGTCTGTAGTAAAGCCACAGAAACAGCACCGTAGCCAGTATGGAAACTATGTCCGGCAGTATCATCTTCGCAGCATATACAAGAAATGGAATGGAAAAATAGCTTGCGGAGATAATATTGACAAGGTTGCTGATGGTAAGAGGTATGCTTGCAGTATCCGCTATGAATCCAGTTGCCATGATAAATGGGATTACATGTTTCGTGTCGAATCCTGATCTGTATACTATGGCTATTACTATTGGCGTAAGGACCAGTGCAGTACCATCATTAGCGAAGACGGCAGAAATCCCGGATCCGAGCAGAATTATGAGTATGAAGAGCTTTCGGGCATCTCCCCTGGAATAATGTGCTATTTTCAGTGCAAGATATTCAAAAAATCCCGCTTCATCAAATACAAGCGAAGCAATGATGATTGCTACAAAGGTAAATGTGGCATTCCAGACAATGTTCCATACTATTATTATGTCAGAAAATGACGTAATTCCAAGAATGATTGATATTGCTGCCCCTATGAGGGCAGAATACCCTATACCCAGATTTGCGGGGCGTTTAAGAACAAGGAAGAGGGTCACGGCAAATATGGCGACAGATATGGGAAAAAGTATCTGCATCAGTGCACCAGATCATTTCCATCAGTCTTAATGGGATCTTCCGGGCACTCAACACAGTTGCATATCATGTTTATGACATCACCTGTCTTCTCGCCCTGTATGATCAGGTCTATCAAGGTTTTATCGCTAAGGGAATATATGATNTTTTTACCGGAAAAGTAGCTCCTCACGATCCCTTTCTCCCGAAGATCCATCAGCTTGTGGGAAATCAGGGATTGTGATTTCCGCGTAGTTCTTACTATATCACCCACGCACATTTCTCCATTGGAGAGCATTTTTATTATATCCAATCTNGTCTGGTCGGAAAGAAGCTTGTATATTTCCAGATCACCAATTTTTTCCATGGGGGGTCACCGTATATGAANGTAATTTCATATGATTATTTNGTCATATTATAAAGTTCGTTTGTCGGTCATATTACAGACNCAATAAATAAGGCAGATAGATATTTGGCCATGAAACTGCTGATTATATCTGACGCCCACTCCAACTACCTTGCCCTGAAGGCTGCAGTCGATTCTGAAAGATATGATAAACTGGTATTTCTTGGGGATGCAGTTGATTATGGTCCGCAACCAGCCGAGGTCCTGGATTTCATAACAGAGAATGCGGACTATTACGTTATGGGAAACCACGACAGGGCTGTTGCCTATGACGAGGACTGCCACTGCTCAATAGATATGCACGACCTCAGTGAATACACTAGGAAGGAAATCTCGCAGAAAATCCTCTCGAAGCAGGACATTGAGAAACTCAAGAGAATGCCTGAGAAGNTTATTGTGGAAATAGACGGCATGAAGACCTATATGACGCATGCGTCGCCTTACAACAGTCTGAACGGCTACATGTATGGCAGTGAAGCCGACATGGTCGCTAGGGACAAGAATCTNATGGATTACTCCCTGATAATGGTGGGTCACACCCATTATCCGATGTATTACAAGAACAGGATCCTGAACCCTGGAAGCGTTGGCCAGCCCAGGGACGGGAACTGGATGCCACATTATGCCATTATGGATACTGACAGAAATGAAGTAAGGTTCAGGAGATTCAGTTATGATCATGAATCCACTCTAAAGCTCATAAGNGAACTTGTAACCAACGAGGCGATGCTGCAGAAGCTCAGTAAATTCTATTCGTAAGTCGACTGCTCCACTCTTCCGATGTGACTAGTTGCTGTCCGGGATTTGTGGATCAGGACGCAACGGTTGACTGGTTGGCATTCCTTTACCTGAGGAAGGAGGCTATCCATTATCCATTCTCCTCACGAAGATCATGCCTCTGAATCAATATGTTTCTGCGAACAGTCCAGCTTAACCGTGTTACTCTTCAGGAATGGATAGATTATTCATGGCACATGAATACTGAAATGTTAGCTTTCATCCCATCCCTCACGGGAGTGTCTTCCTGCTCCCTACGATAAATGTCAGACAGAATCGGATAAGTTTAAAATCACAAGTTATGATAACCTGCGGTATAGAAGTGATAGTTCACGGTAGTTACCAGGAGTAAGGATGCTATTCTCCCCCAAGCAAGGTCAGATGAAACTGGAAATGGTCTGGTTGGGAAGAATGGAGATCTCAGGAGGGGATGGTTTCTCAGTTATCTGTTTTCGAACATAGCGGGTGGCATAAACACACCACTCATCCCNCTCTTCGTGGTTATATACCTCAGATCCAATGTCTCTCTTGTCGGGTTAACCTCCGCCTTGGCATCTGCAGCATCAGTTCCGGCCCTGATATACTGGGGTAACCTTTCTGACAGGTTCGGCAGAAGGAAAGTATTCGTGTTCGCNGGATTTTTTGGATCGTTCCTGACNCTGATCTTCATTCCGTTCGTGACGGGGATTGGCGAATACATACTTGTTCTGATGGCATTCCAGATAGTTGCCATGGCGAGTGTTCCCGTGTCAACAATGATAATACTTGAGAACACTGAGGAATCCAGATGGCCATCAATAATGTCCAGTTTCAGCATGATCACTTCCATAGGTACAGTGCTCGGCCTGATTTTTGGTTCATTTCTCGTGCTTGGGGATACGGCATTCACCACCTCTTCGCTGCCTGATATTTACGCAATTTCAGCTGTAGTCTATCTCATAGCAGCNATAAGCTCGCTTTATCTGCTTCCAGAACCAAGAAGGAGGTTGAGAAGAAGCAAAATAAGTGATCTCTATACCTTTAGGGTCATAGAACGCATCAGATACCTGCCCTCGTTCGTGCTGCATATATTCACGGAGGGGAAGAATGGTCACAGGCTTTCTGCCGATCTGAAAAAATACCTCTTTTCCACGACCCTGCTCATGTTTGGTTTCCAGATATTCTTCGTGCCATTTCCCGTATTCCTCATAGACAGGCTGGGGGCAGGCAACCTTCAGATATTTGTGATGTATCTCCTGAACAGCGTTTTTTCAACTATCGCTTTCAGACCTGCAGGGAACCTGATAAATCGCTTCGGCATAACCAGGACTATTTCCACTTCAATTTTATCGCGGATAGTTATATTCACTGCGGCGGCTTTCATTCCATTCTTTATAACAGGAAGCTTTGTGCTGCTTGTAATAATGCTTTCTTTCTATGGNATACTGGGAGGATTATGGAGCTTCATCAGCATCTCTGAGGTAACATCCATTTCCAAGATGTGCGAAAAGGCAGTTCGCGGAAAGGCCATTGGAGCTTACAATTCCCTTAATGGCGTAGGACAGATACTCGGGGCAGGTCTTTCCGGCTTTGTTGCACTGTACCTCGGGTATGAAACTGACTTCATAATAGCTGCCATAGTTGTTGCTATTGGTCTATCACTGATCCTAAAAATTAAAATTCCGTTGTCTTACGAGAGTATAGAAAAAGAGGCAGCTTCTAGATGATTCCCCTGACGACGTTCCTGTCCACAGAAACCCCCTTGGGGGTGAGTATTATCATGTTCTTGCCGAATCCTGCAACGTCCCCGCCAGTGTCGCGCCCCAGATACTTTATATCGTCCAGGACCTTCCTGCGTATGAGTTCATCATCGGCAACAGGACTGTAATCTATTATCAGTATGGTTCCGCCGTAAGTGAATTCCGACAGCCTCGAAACATCATCATACCTGTTAATTTCCACGATGCGGACGACCATGTCAGATCCGGTGAAATCATCCTGCATCTTAAGTTCATCCAGGTCTATGAATTTCCTTGACCTGTCCTTTCCCATCGAGGGTTTTGACTTGCTTTTGTTTCCCCTAAGTAGCGCCATCTGATCAGGAAATAAGACTCAACTATGATATAAAGATTTTTTCTTCAAGTTGCATTTAGCATATCCGGATAAATTTTCACTTCCTGGTCATCTTTATGAAAATATTCATGAGATTTGATATCCCGTCCCCCCATGTCTTGAGTTTTGGTTTCGTGATCCTCACTCCGTAACGGATGGGAACCTCAATGAACCTCCCTCTCTTCATGGCCTCTATCTTAATTTCCTGCGAAAAGGACATCCCGTCGCTCAGATGCCCCATTTTCCTGTATATTTCTGACCGGAATATCCACATCCCGCTCTGGGAATCCTTCATCGAGTGTTTGAAGAACAACCGGATGGTAATGTTCAGAACACTGTTGCCGACAAAGTGAAGGGTGGTGTAATTCTCGTTGTTCCGGAGAGACATTCTGTCGCATGAGATAAAATCCACATCATCTTTTATCAGCAGGTCAATGAGCGTTGTTACTATGTCGGTTGGGTAAGTCCCATCCCCGTCCATGCAGACTATTATATCGCCGCTAGCCTGAATCAGGCCCGTCTTGTAAGCCAGTCCATATCCGCGAAGGGGCTGGTCAATGACTCTGGCCCCCTCGGACGAGGCTATCTGCTTTGTCCTATCCTTTGAATTTGTATCGACGACCAAAATTTCGATATCCCCGAGAGTCTTCAAGCCCTCTATAACACTTCCAATGGTCTTCTCCTCGTTCATTGTGGGGATGACTGCACTAATCTTAGGCATATTCCGCGAACCTAATCATCATCATTGTATAATACGTTTCTGACAACCTCCAGCGACTTGATTCCCAGTTCCCATTCGATACTGAGGTTCCATATTATGGAGCGGCAACAAATGGATCTACCCTAATAGGCTTCTCTGCCACAGCACATTCCAGGGCTGTTAATCAGGAAGCGCCTCACATCTCTGCGATTATCATGATCCATATGTTAATTGCTGCATCCGGGCACATCCAATGACCGTGAACTTTCGCTCCGTTTCCTCGGTGCATTGTTGCATACAGACACTTACCCAACCCTGGCGACTTCGCTTGTCCCGTTATTTTTCTTTATTTCATACATGGCATCAGCTACAGCGTAGAGTTCCCTGTGGTGCGTTATGAGAACAAGCTGCGGCACTATACCCTCATCTCTCAGGGAGTACTGTATTATGTCCCTTAGGTTTGCCCTCCTGTCCTCATCGAGGAAGGTTGTAGGTTCATCCATTATTATGGTACTAATCCTGTTCCCGAGATAGCTGGAAATTGCAAGTCTAACGGCAATGGCAAGCGCCGTTCTCTCGCCACCGCTCAGTGAATCTATACTCTCCATGGTTCCGTTCTGCGAAACTCGTATGTCCAGATCCTCGTCGACAGTCACGTCATCTATATTCAGGTTGAAGGAAGCTATGAGAGAGACGGTCTTATTAGAGATATACGCAGAGAATCTCTTCCTTATGATCTTCTGTACCCCGTCTCTGTCGAAGGCTTTTCTGATCTCCTCCAGTTTTAGCATGGCATTCCTGAACTTTTCGTACTTCACTCTTGATTTTTCAAGCTTCTCTCTCTCGGAAAGAAGCTGGGATATCGCCTTCCTGATCTGTTCATCCCTTCCCTTCAACCCGGCTATCTCCATCTGTCTTTCCAGCAATTCGCTCCGAAGTTTCTGGTATGATTCCTCAGCTTTCCTGTAACTGACCTCCGAACCGGACTCAAGATCTATCTCCCTGGCTAGGTCGGAAAGAACCTTTTCCATTTCCCTCACCCTCTGGGATATCTCGTTCTCGGTAACCTTCAGCGAATCAAGCTGAGACATTTTTCTTGAAATGCTGTCATACTCTCTCCTGATATTTTCAAGCGAAGCGACGCTGTCAATACCGGGAACAAATCCAATTTCCCTCTCGATTTCCGCGAGTCTCTCCTCAATGCTTGAAATTTCTCCAATGAGGCTGGATCTCTGAGCCCTTAAATCCTCTATGTTCATGGAGTCTCTCGTAGCCAGCGTGATAGAATATTCACGATGATTCCTGCCTTTTGCATCCATAGCACTCCTGACGTCTAAGAGCTGTTTTTCAACATTTTTTATTCTTTCGTATTCTGTAGAATACTTTCCAAGGGTGGCTTCGGCTTCAGCATATTCCTTCCGGGCAGTTTCCATGTCAGAAAATGCTGCAAGGGCATTCCTGAATTCTCCGGACTGGATCCTGTCAATTTTCTTTGTAATCTCTGATATGAGGTTGGTAAGCTCTGTCTTTTTATCTGATGCAAGGGATATCTCTTTCAGCGCCTCTGTCTCCCTTTTCCTGTACTCGTCAAGCATGGACGAAGTATGATCGGGAGTAAGAATAGATCCGCAGAGTGGGCAGACGCTCCTCCCCTGAAGGGTTTCTAGACTCTCGCGGATTTCCTTCAGCATCCTTGTCTGGTTCGCCACACCGGCCCTTAGGGTTTCAATTTTACCAGATGCTTCAAGCTTCTCGGAATTAAGCCTTTTCTGGAATTCTGTGATGGAGTCATGGGTTATTGCCATCCCATCAGGAAAAATGCTCCTGTATCTCTCCAATGCTGCAGCATCAAGCTGAAGTTTCTCAATGCGCTTTTTCTGAAAAGCCAACAGCTGTTCTGCGGATTCGTATTGCTTCACGGTGCCGGCTGCCTGCTTGATGTCCTGTTCCAAGCCCTTTACCTGCTCCTCCTGTCTGTTATATTCCTCATAGTCTTTCCTCAGCATTTTCAGTCTCGAATCCAGTTCCTCGTACCTGTTCATGTTTTCAGTAATGATCTTTAATCTGGATTTGGCGGAGGACAGATCCTTTCCTTCGAGAAGATACCGGGATATCTTCTCGCCGTTCCTGTACAGAGGGTCGTCCTCTATCTCCTGTCTCCTCCTTTCTGTATCCTTGAGTGTTTCCATCAGCGCTTTTGTGTCACTGATGCGCTGAATGGCACCGTCGAGATCCTTCCGCATGGTCTTCATCTGGGTGGTCTTGGAGACGTAATCCTGGTAGGATCTGTAAAAATCATCCCTTTCCCTGGTCTTTGCATCCAGGCTCAGGGAAATTTCCCTCATCTCCTCTTCTTTTCTGGATATTGTTTCAGACACTTCTCTCTGTGCTTCCTGATTTCCACTGATCTCCGTGGAAAGCTCCAGAAACCGGTCATCGCTGTACTTGAATCTTGCAGATTCCATATCTATCCTGCGGATATACTCGCTGATCTTGGACGCCTGTTTTCCCAGCCTTTCAATATTTATCACCTTTGAGAGGAAGTCTTTCCTCTTCCTCGGCTCCTCAGATATAAGAGAATCTATGTCTCCCTGCCTCACAAACACAGAATTCAGGAAAATATCCTTAGACATTCCAAGTATGCGTGATATCTGTGATGTAACCCCCTCTGAGGTTTCCGCTATCATGCTTCCACCGGACTTAAGCCACGCCTCTTTGGCTCCCCTTCTTACTGCTATGGATCTGTAAAGTTCATAGTCCAGACCGCCCATGTTGAAATTCAGCGTGACAGATGCCTCCAGTTTTCCTTTCTTGATCATGTCCTGGGTGTTTCCGGATCGCCTTTCGTTGAACAAGGCGAACTTAATGGCATCCACAATGCTGGACTTGCCAGCTCCGTTATTGCCCACAATCAGGTTTACTCCCGTAGCAAAATCTATCTCCGTGCTGTCGTGTGATACAAAATTCGTGAGTTCTACGGATCTCAATATCATATTACTGATCCTCCCCGATTCCAAGATATCCGAGCACAGCTGAATAGGTTCGTTCGTCGTCATCGCCAAGCAGGGACTCATAGAGCTTCTCCGCAAGGGAGGCAAGTTCAGCATTATCTTTGAAATAGGAGGCAAAGTAACTCTTCATGCTGTTGTCATCTGGCGTTTCAGCTTCAACCCTGTCCTCACTTATGAATTCCGGCTTCCTGAAAATAGCCCTCCCTTTCATTTCCTCAAGCTTACTGATCACTCCGATTCTGTCAGATTTGCCGGAAATTTTAAGGCTCACAATGGGCAGCTTTCCATTATTCCCCGATCCATCTCCCAGGGCATGGTCGATCAGTTCAAGGTAGTTTTCTGTCCTTGCGTCTATCTCTATCTGTGGCCTGACACTCTTCAGAGTGATTCTTTTCACCTCTACATTTCCATTCTCAAGTTTGACAATGTTAACTCCCTTGCCACTCCTCCTGTAGGCTTTTATCTCTCTGGTGCTGGTCATTTCCGTGGAACCGGCATATGCAAACACGCTCCGTCCATTCCTAACAAGGTCCGAATCATGAATATGGCCGAATGCCAGGTAGCTGAAATTCACTGGCACATCGCTTTTCAGGGCTTCGCATTCCTCTGGTGGAAGATAGCCCTCAATTGCCTGGTGTGAGATGAGTATTGATGAATGAGAATTCCTGGCTATGGAATCCGCCTTGCGGTATTCCTCAGGAAGCTGGGCTTTCCTGAAACCCTTCATGTTGGATATACCGCAAATAGTGACATCTTCTCCATTCTTTGAATAGGTGATGCTCTCGCATCCGTCTCTGCCAAGCAGGATTATGTTCAGATGGTCAAATATGTCAGCCGCAGGGAAATCTGAACGCTTTGGCCTGTCATGGTCCCCCAGCACCACGTACATCTTTTTTCCGCTTTCCCTGATCCTCAGAGCTGCATTTTTGAATTCTGTCAGGGCCCGGTTGCTTGGATCCGCATAGTGGAAAAGATCACCGGAGTGGACAAAGAAGTCAACATCCTCCGCAAGACCTATGTCCACAGCTTCCCGGAAGGATTCGTAGAAATCCTCCTCCCTGAGATCCATCATGTACTGCCTTGCACCAAGGTGTGTATCCGATATATGAATGAATTTTACCAATTCAATCACCCATAAGAGCTGATATATCTTTACGGATGCTTGCCGGATCAGTTTTTCTTGATCTTTCCTGAAGGCTCTCCTTCAGCAGTGCAACAATATCAACATCCCCTCCACCCTCATTTGTTTCCCTCTTTCTAATTTTTACAATAACCGGCATTTTAACAAACTCTCCAAGCAGGATGCCTTCACCCACATCCAGGGATGGTAGATCAGCCATAATGGCTTCCCCAACGCTTTCCCCGCTCTCCATAACTGCCTTCTGGTCCATCGGGTTGGTTATCCTAAGTATTATTTCAGAGTTGCACTGGCTGAGTACGTCCTGATCTATCTTTCCCGGACGTTGCGTTATAACCACCAGGAATATCCCGAATTTTCTTCCCTCTGAGGCTATCCTCTTGATTAGCTGGGATATCTGCGTACTGGCACCGGGTGGAACAAAATTGTGTGCCTCCTCGATGAATATGAAGACGGGGAACCTGTATGCCGAGGAGAGTTTACTCTCGTATATCTCACTGACAACCCTGTACGAGAAATAGTTTGCCATGAACTGATCCATGCCTGAAAGATCCAGGATGCTCATCTGTCCTGGGGCTAGGTAATCTCCCTTTCCGGTAGTGGTTTCAGAGAATATGCCCCTTATTTTCTTCAGGAATTTTATCCGCCCGTCTATTTTTCTCCTGTCCTCAGGCTTAAGAGTTTCGAGAGCGTTTAGGAAGTCCTGGAAATCTCCCTTTCCTGTCATCGCCTTCTGGGCGGCTTCGACAATTCCAGACAGATTGGTCCAATTCTCCCTTATGTTCATTATGCCTGCAAGATCCTCGGATGTCAGATCCTGGAAACGAAGAGTGAACTCCTCGACTATACCCTTGCCATTGAGTTCATATCTTCCGGTACTGAGAGGAGTGCGGAATATTCTTATGAACCTGGAATAAATGTTTCCGGGTCCACCTGACTTCATAAATACATAGTCAGCGTGTGGATCAAGGACTATGATGGATGCTCCTTTCTTCAGCAGTTCCTCCATTATCACACCTGCAGTATGGCTCTTTCCCGCTCCCGTCTGGGCAACTATTGCAAGATGCCGTCTGAGCCCGTTTGCGCTTACCGAGACCCTNACATCCGCCCTGTCTCCAAGATAGCCNATTTCCAAAGCGTCATCACCGGGGTAGCCAAAGGCATTCTGAAGCATCGATGAATCAGCAGAGTATACCTTCAGTCCGGGATGAAGTAGATCCCTTGACTGCCTGAGGCTGCCGTTCTCAAATGTTCCAAGGGTTCGTGCCTGGCATATGCTCACTCTGTCTATTATGTCCGATTCAACATATTTCTGAATGCTGGAAAAGTCCATGCTGTCGTTGAGCAGTTCGCTACGGGAGACTATTCGCTCAATTCTCCCAAGTATCTTGGCATTGCCGAAATCGATGGATACATAATCCCATTTCTTGACCGGNGTACCNGAACTGATGACAAACTGGAAGCGATCAGAGGTGTTNTCTCCCACTGTATAACCGATATTAGATCCTGATCCTTGCACGGCGTTCACCCCTTGTTTCATAGAATTGGATGCCGGTCATCCTCTCAAATGTTTTCATGTAAAGATTCTCTATCTCAGGCGTCCTGAATTTCACCAGCCGGTCAACGTCAGCCAGCCATATGTTGTGNGCCTTCAGGCCTCCGTAACCCCAGAATATCATGTTCAGGATATCCTTACTGACAGATGCAGGTTTTGGTCCGTCTGATTGCACTTTCTGTGCACTGGGGGAGTAGATATCTACCTTGATTGGCAGATCCATTGTGTCAGGCACCGCATGGAATGTAACAACATTTACCATCCTATTTTCTCCACCCATCTTCATGGGAACAATCAGTGGGGTGGTGTAACCGCTGAACTTTGACATTGACCTTACAAGAAGGTGATCGGTCTCTTCCACCCTGCGTGCAGGATCTCCAATTATGCCCTGAAGGTACCTTATGAACATCCTGGAATCAGAGCTCTTTGACACAAAGACCAATGGAACCCCAGTTTCCGATGCAACCTCGAAAAGGTCTGCGAGCGTGGAGAAATAAGTGCCCATGAAGTCTTCATATTTACCTGCATTCAGCAGCCGGGANTCATGCATGAACCTTCCTATGAGGGATCCGTCGATAAGGGCGAAATCTGGTTTTTGTTCGCGGAGCACGTCAATAACCGAAAGATGCTCATTGTGCTCCATAAGCAGGCTGACAAGGGGACTAAGGTCGTCACGAGCCACAGAGAGCACCTCCGCCAGGAATTTGCTCCATATCCCTTCACCGATGCGCGAATATGCCCTGATCAGTATCAGTTTTTTCCCAGAATAGAGTTCGCGGACAAATTCGGTGCTATCGGTTGCCGATACAGTGTAGCTCCTATCAGTGTTCGGAGAAAATGGGTGAAAGTTCTTATGGAAAACGTCCTGGTAGTGCAGATATGGTTCGGACCCCCGCTCCATGATCAGCGAATCCCTGATTTCCTGCATGTTATTGGACAGGTATGCTACAAAATCGGAATAGGTGTCGTTCATAGCAACTTAATGCTATCCTGTGGATAAATACTTAATTACTTCTTAAAAAAAGGGTCCCAAATGATACTTCAATCCTTTCAATAGCTATTTATACAAGATAATGCTGGCATCTGACTAGATGGCGAACATCTTTTATTTCAGCATTGAACAGGACGACTGCCCACATACCTTCATAACGGGTCAGGTAGAGGGACTCTCAGTATTCATAATCAATACACTCAAAGCTGGCAGGAAGCGCCAGGTCACCACCACACTTTTCTCCGCGAAAAACTCAGAGGATTTAAGTAAGGCTTTGAATTTATTGAAATCATATCCGGCAATTGATGATCTTACAATACTTGGCAAGAGCGGAAATGTGATGTCTCTTATGTACAGCTTCCCTAAGACATCCGCTTTCAGGAATGTCAGCGAGTCAGGATTCAGGCTGCATCCCATAGTGGTACAGAAGGGGCAGGAAAAATGGTTCTTTATTGAGACACATAATGTCAAGATTACTAACCTCAAGAAAAGCATAACAGATTCAACGACCCGGATAATTGAACTCAGGAGAGTTTCAACCCAGGATTTCCTGGAAATGTATTCTAACCTGTTCAGCAAGATATGGACACTGCAGTCAAAGGGATCCATGGGGAGCACTGATGAAAATATACTGACGGAGGCTGTAAAGTCAGGTTATTATGAGTGGCCCCGAAAGACGTCAATTTCTACGCTAAGCGATAAGATGGGCATACCCGCCAGTACGATGATGTACAGAATGAGAAAACTTGAAAAACAAATCATGGAAAGTTTCAAGGAAATAAACTGATTCAGGTAATCTGTATTCAAAAAAGACCTTCTACAGCCATTTTTTCAAATAGTAAGCAAGATTCATGAATTTTATTTTAGCCGTTATTTTCAAATAAAAATTCAATTCCTCNATTTATAGCTCCAGGAAATAGTGTGCGAGACATTAACACTCTCGGTTTAAATACTAAATTAGAACAGGCTCAAAAAATCATTTAGTATGTATTTTTCAATCGGTTTTGCAATGGAAAAAAAGCAAAAATATCTCATATCCATAATAATAGTATTGGTTATGGTAATTGCTGGAATTGCGGTGGGTTTCCATTATCTCACTCCGAATCAATCCACCCCGAAAGGCAACACCATAATCATAGCGAGCTCGGCCACTCCGTCATCACTGGATCCCGCTGTAGCATTTGACACAAATTCAGTATTTTTTGATGACCAGATGTACCAGTCTCTGCTTGGATACGGCAACACCACCTATAATGGGCAGACCGTTGGATCTCTCTCCCCTGTGCCTGAACTTGCAACAAGCTGGACGGTAAACCCTAACGGATCGGTCCTATTCAACCTGAGGCAGGGCGTAACTTTCTGGAATGGTGACCAGTTTAACTCAAGTGCAGTTCAATTCTCCCTTGACAGAGTCATTCAGATGAAGCAGGGCGGAGACTTCCACGTCTATGAGTTCCTTAACGAAAGCGGAATACACATACTTGGAAAGTACCAGATCCTTCTGGTGCCCTCAGCACCCTATCCATGGTTCCTTAACCTGTTCCAGCTCTGGGTCACAGACATAGTCGATCCATCATTCGTCAACGCTCATGGAGGAATTACCAATGATAGCGTTAATACCTACATGGCAGACCACGCCATGGGAACTGGACCATACACTCTGAACCAGTACGGAACGACACAGATAACTCTTACCGCCAACCCTAATTACTGGGGAGGAGCACCAAATATAACCAACATTGTGTACGAGATCGTCCCGAACCCTGCAACACAGCAGACTCTCTTGGAAAAGGGCTCAGTGAATGTGGCGCTCAACATCCCGCTCAATGAAATGAACACGGTGAAGAATTATTCCGATGTTAAGATAAAGGCTGGTCCAACGTCTTCGGAATACTACATAGGGCTTGACCAGAACGTGACCCCATTCAATAACCTGGACGTAAGGAAAGCCATAGAATATGCAGTAAACACAACAAACCTGACACAGTACTCTACATTCGGGTACGGAATCGGAATAAAGAGCGTTATAGCCCCTAACATAGAATCCTACATCCCTGCATTCGAAAACTACACCACAAACCTAACCATGGCTGAGCACTACATGAAGCTTGCAGGCAAACAAACTGGGTTCACAACAACATTCTACTACANTTCCGGTGATCCAATTGGTTCAGCAATAGCTACTATACTTCAGGAAGAACTGGCTAAGATAAACATCTCACTTACACTGACGCCGGTGGAATCAGCCACCTTTGATTTCCAGGTAGGTGCTGGAACATACCCAATGTTCTACGACGGTTGGGTGAATCTTCTTGCGACTCCTGATGATGGCATGAGGCCTTTATTCAACGCCGCAAACCTCGGTCCGTACGGGAACTTTGCCTATTTCAACAACACCACGGTTAGCAAGGATCTCATCAGTGCATCGAAGCAACTGAACCTTACGTCAAGAGATGCACTGTATCACCAGGTACAGAACATACTCGCGAGCCAGGCAGTTGAAGTTCCGCTGTTTAATCTGGAAAATGTCATTCCAATGACAGACAACATACACAACCTCTACATATACCCGACCTTTGATATATTCATAGATCAGGCATCTATGTCGTGATACGATGAATTCATTCCAGAAATTCATCATTTATAGGGTATTAACCCTAATACCCACTATTTTTGGTGTCATTATAATAACCTTCCTTCTGTCAAGGGTAGTACCCGGCAATCCTGCATTAATACTCATCGGGCCGGAGGTCAATAAGCAGGAGCTACTAGTGCTGGAAAATGAGCTGGGTCTCAACAAGCCGCTTTGGGTGCAGTTTTTTATTTACCTGAACCAGCTCGCCCATTTTAATCTTGGATATTCATACATTCTGGCTCAACCCGTTAACTATGAGATTTCTCAGAGGTTTCCGGTCAGTTTTGAGTTGGCTATAGCCTCACTGGTTATTGCCATACCTGTTGCGATCTTGAGCGGCATATATGCAGCACTGAGGGCGAACAAATCAGGAGACCATGCTACAAGGGTATTTTCATTATTGGGCATATCAATGCCAGTCTTCTGGGTAGACATCGTACTGATTCTTGTTTTCTACACATATCTGGGCATTGCCCCGGCCCCATATGGACAGATTAGCATAGGCATGACCCCACCTGTGAGGATAACCGGCATGTATATACTTGACAGTTTGCTGACCTTTAATTTCGCAGATTTCCTCAATACATCCTGGCACATCATACTTCCAGCTGTCGGTCTTTCACTCGCTGGAATTGCGACCATATCCAGGGTAGTCAGGTCCAGCATGCTTGATGTGCTGAACAGGGATTTCATGAGGACAGCCTTCGCAATCGGTCTCCCCAGAAAGGTGATCATCAACAAGTACGCCCTTAGAAATGCCATGTTGCCGGCAATAACCGTGGCGGCAATCCAGGCCGGGGCCCTTATGAGTGGTGTCGTACTGACCGAGACAGTATTTTCATGGCAGGGTTTGGGATTATACGCAGTACAGGCAATAGACCAGCTGGACTATCCAAGTGTCATGGCGGTTGTCCTGATATCTGGGATTTTATTTGCTTTTTTTAATTTTGTCGCGGATTTGCTCTACGCATATGTTGATCCAAGGGTAAGGTTGTAGGTAATTTCTTATGTACAGTCAAACAATAAACAGGGTTAGAAGGACTTTTGGCGCAGGAAAATACAGAGATCCGATCAACTACTTTCTCAGGAGTCCAACTGGCTTAGTTGGGCTGGGTATACTGCTGGTCTACGCTTTTCTCGCAATCTTCGGCCCGGATCTTGCTCCATATAATCCTCTCACGCTGCACCTGAACCAGGAGTTGCTTCCTCCATCTGCTGCCCACATAATGGGAACAGATGAGTACGGAAGAGACATATGGTCCAGAATTCTCTACGCAATAAGGCTTGACATGTTCATAGCCTTCGCCGCGGTATCGGCTTCATACCTCATAGGAGTGTCGCTGGGGATTCTTTCAGGTTACCTTGGAAGGATAACAGATAATGTGATAATGAGGATAATGGACATACTGCTTTCATTTCCATCCATCCTGTTTGCAATAGCCATAGCAATTGCAATAGGTCCGGGTTTTGTTACCATAATAATTGCGGTCATAGTTGTATCGATTCCCGGGTTCGCTCGTATAGCAAGGAGTACCGTGCTTTCGACAAAGAACGATCTATACGTCACTGCATCCATTTCACAGGGTGGATCGAAGCTGCACATAATGTTTCAGCACATTCTCCCCTCGTCAATATCGCCTACCATAGTTCTTTATGCACTGAGCCTCGGAAACGCCATAATTGTAGCAGCGGGTTTGAGTTTCCTCGGTGTTGGGATACCCCCTCCCACTCCCGAACTCGGAGCGATGATCACTGAGGGTCTGCAGTTCGTCGTATCAGGGCAGTGGTGGGTATCAATATTTCCAGGTATATTCATTGTCCTGATAGTGATAGCATTCAACATGCTCGGTGATACAATCAGAGAAGTCACGGATGTAACAATGAGGAGATAGAATTGGAAGAGTTTGAAGAAAAATACAGTGACTACGTCCTTTACGTGGAAAATCTTTCAGTAGTATACACCCTGAAGGGAAGAACAGTTTATGCACTTACAGATGTATCGTTCGGAATCAGGGAGTCTGAAGCCATAGGTATAGTTGGCGAAAGTGGTTGTGGGAAGTCTACCCTGGCAATGGCGATTTCCCACATACTGAGCCAGAATTCGAGGGTCACATCCGGAAAGATTTACTACAGGGGAAAGGTGATAGTGGATCAGGAGAGCGGGGCTTCTTTCACTCTAAGAGAAAACTCTAAGTCAAGGAAGATCGAGCAAAAGCTCAAGGTGATCCGCTGGAATGGCATATCTATCATCTTCCAGGGAGCCCTTGACTCTCTTAATCCCCTTTTGCGCATTGGCGAACAGATTTCAGATATATTTGTCTATAAGGCAGGCATGACAAGAGAGCAGGCCAGGGAGCGATCCAGAGAACTATTATCCGGGGTCGGGCTTGATCTCTGGGTGATGGATGCATTTCCGCACCAATTGAGCGGTGGAATGAAGCAGAGAGTCATAATAGCAATGGCTATTGCCCTCAGACCCGGTCTCATAATAGCGGATGAGCCAACGACATCGCTTGATGTGATCACGCAATACAGAATAGTCGAGGAGATAAACAGGCTCAGAAGTGCTTTCAAGCTTTCCATAATCAACATATCACACGACATATCGCTGGTCTCACACATATCCGACAGGATCATGGTAATGTACGCTGGCAGGGTAATCGAGAAACTACCATCAAATCACTTCGAACGGGCGAGCCACCCCTATACTCATATGCTAGTGCAATCCCTTCCAAGGCTCGACAAGGAGGTTTCAGTGATATCACCAATCAGGGGTGCACCACCGAGCCTAACGAGAGTCATTACCGGATGTCCATTTTATGAGAGATGCGATTTTCATCAGGATCGCTGCACGGCAGAAGGCGCATCAGATCTCAGGGTAATCGGGAGCGGGCACGAAGTCGCCTGTGTTATTCTGCCTGTCATGGAAAAAATGGAAAAAGGAACCCGTGCAGCTGCGCCTATGGATAACGATTTCTCATCGTCTCTCACTGAGGTTATTTCCATTGATCATGTTTCGAAGATTTTCGCAAAGAAGACTGGAATCAGGGAGATCACAGCCTCTAAGAGATCAGAAATTGTGGCACTGGACGACGTAAGCCTGGTCGTCAGCCCTGGTGAAACCGTTGCACTGGTAGGGGAAACCGGAAGCGGAAAAACTACGCTGAGCAGAATCATCGGGCTGCTTGAAGTTCCATCGTCAGGCACTGTAAGGATAATGGGGGATGCAGTTGATTTCCAGAATGGAAAGCAGTTGAAGAAGCTAAGGACAGCTGTTCAGACAATTTTCCAGGATCCATTCCAGAGTATCAACCCACGCTTCAGTGTAAGGAAGGCTATTTCTGAGCCGCTAATAATCAATAAGCTCTACAGGGATCAGAATGAATTCATGGAAACCATCAAGTCTGCCCTGACTGATGCGGAACTGACTCCGGTTGAGGACTATCTGGAGAAGTACCCTCATGAATTNAGCGGCGGCCAGAGACAGAGAGTCTCAATAGCCCGTGCAATGGTGATGAAGCCAAAAATTCTCGTTGCGGACGAGCCAATTTCAATGCTTGACGTATCACTTCGGGCCGGAATTCTTAATTTCATGAACAAAATTGTCAGAACCTTGGGTCTTACTCTCTTCTATATAACCCATGACATTGCTTCCGCCAGGTATGTGAGCAAAAAGATATATGTTCTGTATCGCGGAACCATTGTTGAAAGTGGTTCCACGGAAGATCTAATTAAATACTCCGCCCATCCATACACAATAGCTCTGGTCCTCTCGAGCATAGGGCTCAGCGGCCTGGCTTCCGAGACTCTTGGGGAGAAGATATTTGAAGCTACCGAGCAGGATCACTATCCTAAATGCAAATTTGCGCCAAGATGTCCCCTCGCGGTAGACAGATGCTTTACTGAAGAGCCAGAAAAATTAGATCTTGGTGCCGGTCATTACGCAAAGTGTCACTTTGCCGGGGATATATATAATTACACCAGAAAGATTGGCATAGGCAACGGTCTTAACATGGCTGATCTTAAGATAAAGGTAGGTCGGTAACAGTGTTCGGCAATATTATGTATTGCAAAAAGTCGATCCCGGAAAGTTTGGTGATTTGGAAATGAAAGGAGAATTTACAGTTGCATCCGCTCATCCTTTGAGCACAAACATTGGCATGAAGATAATGGAGAAGGGCGGAAATTCATACGATGCCGCCATAGCTGTGAGCGCAGCGCTGACGGTTGTCCAGCCCAACCTTAATGGTCTGGGTGGGGATATGTTCGCCATTGTTAAGGATGGTGCAGTCAGTGCCCTGAACGGTAGCGGTCCAGCCTCTGAAATGGCAACAGTGGAGTTCTTCAGGAAATCCGGCTTTAATGAAATACCCAATAGGGGGGCACTCTCCTCATTTTCAGTTCCCGGCCTGGCATCTTCATGGCAGCTTCTGCATGAACGATGCACAATGAGGTTTCATGAACTTGTCCAGCCAGCAGCGGATCTTGCAAGAAACGGGTTCAGGATTTCTGCAGGTATTTCATGGGCAATAAGCCGAATGAAAGGGTATGACAGTGACTGGGAAGGCATCTACAAACCAGCAGAAAAGGACGGAATTCTCTACCAGGCTGCACTTGGCAAAACCCTTGAAAGAATAGGCCANGACTATGCTTACGGATTCTATCATGGAGATATTGCGAAACAGATTGAAGAGGACATGATAACCAAGGGTGGACTGATGAGGTTCAGCGACCTGGATTCATATTCAGCCCAGTGGGTCGACCCCATGAGGGTGCGTTACAGAGGATATGATGTGTACACCAATCCCCCTCCCAGCCAGGGCGTAACCTCACTGATGTGGCTGAACATGCTGGATCGCGTCCAGCTTGGTTCAATGGAAGCGGGGAATTATTTCTCGGAGATGATAGATAAGATGCTTGTTGCCTATGATTACAGGTCAAGATACATTGCAGATCCATCCTACGTGAGATTTCCGTCTGAGCTGCTTGAAAAGGATGCTGTATACGATCCGCCTGCATTGAAAGGGAAAGGTCAGGAGAAAAATTCTGATACGACAGCATTCTCTGTATTTGATGGTGATACCGGCATCAGCGCCATACAGAGCAATTATATGGGATTTGGGTCAGGACACAGCATAAAGGGATCCGGAATAAACATGAATAACCGGGGATGCTACTTTACGCTCAACACGGAACACCATAATGCTCTGATGCCCGGGAAGAAGACTTTCCACACTCTGATGGCAGTATATGCGCAGGGAGAGAAAAAAATATTCCTTGGAACCATGGGCGGTGACGTACAGCCCCAGATCAACGTACAGATACTCAGCGGGATAATTGATCTTGGCAGGAGAGCGCAGGAAGCAGTAGCTTACCCGAGGTACGTCTACCCGGCAAGCATATACGGCGATGCCGACATATATTACGAAGAGTCCCTTCGCCTTGGAAAATATAAGCAGGTTAAGGATAACAACAGCATGACTGGCCATGCGCAGGCAATTGTAGTAGGTGATTCCACGGAACCCGGNTTTGATCCAAGGGGGGACGGTCTCCTTAAATATTAGGGGAAACCACCCCATGGTGAAATCTCATCATAAGTTGATTCGTATCAGGATCNTCTATGCGTATATATCCAGATAAAATATGGAATCGTGGAAACTTTGGATTTAGAAGGAAAACTTGCACTTGTAACCGGAGCTTCCAGGGGTATTGGAAGGGCAATCGCAGAGGAACTAGCAGCACATGGTGCAAGGGTCGCACTGAATTATAACTCCAGCAGGGATCAGGCCGCCAAGGTGAAGTCCATCATTAAGGGTTCAGAGATTTTCAAGGCCGACATGGCCAGAAGGGACGAGGTATCCGAAATGTTTTCCCAGATACATCGGAAAATGGGCCGAGTTGACATCCTGGTGAACAACGCCGGTGTAATGGATCTCATGGATTTTGAAGACTTCGACGAGAAAAGGGTCAGNAGGATGTTTGATGTAAACGTCANGGGTTATGTTTATGCTGCTCTGGAAGCTTCCATTGACATGCGATCCACCGGAAAGGGGATCATGGTAAACATAGCCTCAAATGCAGGCATTGGCACAGCAG
>JGI24721J44947_10001956_pt1 | contig 29463 bp, 17 predicted proteins | sample YelNatPaOPGAMG01_FD_44947 | JGI IMG/M metagenome (IMG submission 44947) | reverse complement strand
ATTTTGAAAACAGGAACGAAGTTGATATTTTACCCGGGAGGAAAGTCAAGCATAGTCAAAACAATTGAGCGTTGGAATGCATTGTCTAAAGATGAGGCAAGTTCTGGCGAATGTATCGGTATTACACTTACTGAACAAATATACGTGGATCGGGGGTTTATTGGCGCTTACGAAGACAATCCTCCGTATGAATTGGATTGGATAAAAGCCAGAATCTTTTGGATGGGGAAACAGCCGCTTATCAAAGGTGGAAAATATAAATTGAAATTAACCACACAGGAGGTTGAATGCGAAATTCAGGAGATAACCCAAGTGATAGATGCCTCAACTCTGAGCGAAGTCAAAAAAGAAGATGCAAATGTGGTTGTGGGAAGATATGAAGTAGGCGATGTTATAATAAAAACCAAACGACCGATTGTTTTCGATATTGCTGAATCGATAATTCCTACTGGAAGATTTGTAATTGTGGATGGCTATGATGTCAGCGGGGGAGGAATTATATTGAATGCAGATTATCCTGTCAGAAAAACCGAAAACGACATCAAATCCAAAAATATTTACTGGACTAAGGGCAAAGTTACTTATGAACAGAGACGTCGTCGTAATGGACATCCGGGGTTGATAATTTGGCTTACAGGGCTGTCCGGGTCAGGCAAAAGCACAATCGCTACTGAACTGGAACGGGAACTCTTCAACATGGGTAAACAAGTTTATGTGCTCGATGGCGATAACATCCGTCATGGTCTATGCTCGGATCTGGCATTTACTCCTGCTGATAGGAAGGAAAATATCCGCAGGGTGGGAGAAGTTGCCAAATTGTTCGCAGATGCCGGACTTATTTGTATCACCGCATTTATATCTCCATACCGGGCAGACCGTGAAATGGTTCGGAAAATGATGGAGCCGGGGAGGTTTATCGAGGTCTATCTTGATGTACCTTTAGAAGTTTGCGAAAAACGCGATGTAAAAGGACTATACGCAAAGGCACGCGCAAATCAGATCGAGGAATTTACCGGCATCACGGCTCCTTATGAGCCACCTGAGAATCCCGAAATCGTTTTGCAAACGGATAAACTCAGTGTCTCCGAGTGTGTAACAAAGATTATAGACTTCCTGCATCTTGCAGATTTTGAATATGAGATAACGATTTAGTTTTTAAAATAACAGTTAAATTAGAACAGAAATAAGGGAACATTATTGTAAGTCTGACTTTTTAAGTTTCTTTTTTGGTACGAATGCGTTGACGAGTTTCTTTGCCTCGTTAATCTGCTGTTGCGTCATTAAACCTTCGAGTTTTTTCAATCCCTTAGCAGCCTTGCCTTCACCTTCGGCAGCGGCAAGCGAAAGCCATTTATAAGCCTCAACATAGTTGGTCTGAACACCTTCGCCCGTCCAGTACATGAATCCGAGTTTTTCCTGCGCATTCCCGTTTCCCTGTTCTGCTGCCTTGGTGTACCATTTAATTGCCTCCTGAAAATTCTGTGTAACTCCGATTCCGTCATGGTAAAGCAAGCCGAGCTGATACTGCGCTTTCGGATGGCCTGCTTCGGCTGCTTTCAGGAACCATTTTGCCGCTGCTGCGGGATCTTTTGGCATTCCATCACCATCCCTGTAAAGTTTGCCCAATTTGTATTTTTCTTCAGGTGTACCTTTTTCGGCGGCTTCTTCCCATGCCTTTATCTGTTTCTGATTTAATAAACCTGTCGGTTTGTTGGGTTCTGTCGGAGTTGGGGTTTTGTCACAACCGGTGAAAAACATTACCGGAATTGCAAGTAAAAATGGCAATATAATTTTTACGAAACCTTTGCGCATAATTTTCTCAGTATTTGCGTTATTTAAATATTTATTCCTTTATAACACTGCTTGATATTTTTGACGATATATATTTCATTGCTATTCAAAAAATCAGGATGATAGAAGTTGCGAGGTGGCTTGACTTTTATTAAGTTTAAATGCGAAAATAAAACCGAACGGGCACGTGGCGGAACTGGCAGACGCGCGGGACTTAGGATCCCGTGGAGAAATCCGTGCAGGTTCAAGTCCTGTCGTGCCCACCAATTTTACCACCCAATTTTTCATAACGTCACACTCCCGGATTTTTAATTGGTTACAAAAAGATAAAGGGGAGGATAAAAATCCTCCCCTTTAAATTCTATAATAGATGTATGAAACAACTGCAGTTTTACCTAATTAACAGCAACTTTACTTAATCAACTACAGCCTGTAGTTTCGCCGCAATTCAGACACTTATAACAAGAGCCTGACCTTACAGTAACATGCCCGCAGTTGGGGCAGGGAGGGGCATCCAGTGAATTCACAAATGAATTCTTTGAATTATCGGTTTTCCCCGGTTGTTTTGTAGGTTGTGGTCGGGATTCCTCTTCTGTGATAATCTCAGTGTCGGTTTTTAACGGCAATAAGTCAGGCACAGACCTGTTGAATGTTTTTTTCATGACTTCCTGAATCTCCGGTGATGGCAGTTCTTGTTGCATTGCCTTCTGACCATGTTTTTCTTTATAGCCAGGGATGAACTGGAATGCCATCCATCGGAAGATATAGTCTGTGATTGATGTTGCCTGTCTTATTTCGGGATTGTTCGTATAACCATAAGGTTCAAACCTCTGGAAAGCAAATTTCTTTACAAGCGCCTCCAACGGTACTCCGTATTGCAATGCCAGACTCGTGAGCGTCCCGATTGTATCCATCAGACCGCCGATTGTTGAACCTTCTTTAGCCATCGTAATGAACAATTCGCCGGGCTGACCATCTTCAAAAAGCCCCACTGTAAAGTAGCCTTCATGACCGGCAATTTCGAATTTATGAGTTATTGCTGTTCTTGTATCGGGCAGACGGCGCCTTACAGGCTTCCCTGCCTGTTCAAGTTTTTTCCGCAGATCCTGCACTTCTTTTTCGAGTTCCGCGATTCGCGATTTCAGTGAATTAACCTCAGATGTTTCGGACTTCTTTGTTGAAAGAGGTTGTGAGCGCTTTGAACCGTCGCGGTAAATTGCCACACATTTAAGCCCCATCTTCCATGCCTGAATGTATGTATCCCTGATTTCCTCAACAGATGTTTCTTTAGGCATGTTGACAGTTTTTGAGATACCACCGCTAATGAAAGGCTGGGCAGCTGCCATCATTTTCAGGTGTGCCATGTAATGAATACTGCGTTTTCCTCTTGCCGGTTTAAATGAACAATCAAAGACGGGCAGATGCTCGGGTTTAAGACCGCTCTTTATTACCTTCCGTTTTCTTCAACATCCTCGATTGTATCGTAGGTTTCTATATGTTTTACGATATTTTTGATTTCTTCTTCCGAATAACCGAGTTTTCTCAACGCCTCTGGAACAGTTCTGTTGACAATCTTAAGCATTCCTCCCCCGGCAAGGAGTTTGTATTTTACAAGGGCAATTTCCGGCTCAATACCTGTAGTGTCGCAATCCATCAAAAATCCGATTGTTCCTGTCGGCGCAAGTACAGTAACCTGCGCGTTCCTGTAACCGAATTTGTTTCCTAAATCTATTGCCCGTTCCCAGCAACTCCGCGCTTCTTCTTTCAAATAATTAAATTCTGCGCTTGGCTGGATTTTTTCCACTGCCTCTCTATGTAACCTGATGACGCCCTTCATTGACTCAACGTTATCTTTTGCCAGAGGCTTTTTAACATGAGCACACCGCGCATCATAATAACCCTTAAACGGTCCCATAACAGAGGCAATCATGGCGCTTGTTTCGTATGCGTGCCCGGTCATTATTGCAGTAATCGCCCCTGTCAATGCGCGTGCTTCATCTGAATCATAGGGCAATCCGTAACTCATGATTAGCGAACCAAGATTTGCGTAACCAAGCCCCAGCGTTCTGAAAATATGCGAATTTTCAGCAATCTCAGGAGTCGGATACGATGCATTGTCCACAATTATCTCCTGCGCAGTTATAAATATGCGGACGGCGGCTTTGAAACGCTCAACATCGTATTTGCCATCCTCACGTTTAAATTTGACAAGATTTAATGACGCCAGATTACACGCCGTGTTATTAATGAAGATATACTCACTGCATGGATTTGTTGCATGGATGGGCTCGGTTCCCTTGCATGTATGCCATTTTTGGATTGCACCGTCGTATTGAAGTCCGGGGTCTCCACAAATCCATGTGCCTTCAGCAATCTTTGTCAGCAGTTTTGAAGCATCTTTTTTCTCCAACGGTTTGCCCGTTGTTACAGCCTTAGTCCACCATTCACGTCCATCAATTGCAGCTTGCATGAATTCATCGCTCACACGAACGGAGAGGTTTTCGTTCTGGAACATAACACTTCCATAAGCCTCTCCGTTAAAAGACGCGTCATAACCGGCATCTATAAGCGCCCATGCTTTGCGTTCCTCTTTTGCTTTTGCCTCAATAAATTCCTCTATATCCCCGTGCCAGTCCCTCAGAATATTCATCTTTGCGGCGCGCCTTGTTTTTCCTCCGCTTTTGACTACATTAGCCACCTGATCATAAATCCTGAGAAAAGAGAGCGGACCGCTTGGTCTGCCGCCGCCGGAAAGTTTTTCCTTGCTGGAGCGAATAGGTGTTAGGTCGGTTCCTGTGCCTGACCCGTATTTGAAAAGCATTGCCTCGCTATAAGCCAGACTCATTATGCTTTCCATGTTATCTTCCACGGACTGGATGAAGCACGCGCTTGCCTGCGGATATTCATAATGCGTCGATGCCCTCTCGGGCTTTCCGGTTTTTTTATTGTAGAACCAATTTCCTCTACCGGAATTTTTCCCGACCCCATACTGGTGATATAAACCAACATTAAACCATACAGGCGAATTAAACGCTCCATACTGATTCAAGCATAACCAGCACAGTTCATCATAAAAAATGTCTCCGTTTTCCTTGTCGAAATATCCATCTGCAATTCCCCAATCCGCAATGGTGCGGCAGACGCGATGAATTAACTGGCGAACTGATGTCTCGCGTTCCTTAGTCCCCATCTCGCCGTAAAAATATTTGGATACAACAATGTTAGTGGCCAGTTGAGACCATGTTTTTGGGACTTCGACGTTTTCTTGTTTAAATAAAACCTTGCCTTTGTCATCGGTGATTTCCGCGGTGCGGAATTCCCATTCCACTTCATCGAATGGAGAAATGCCGGGTTTGCTGAAAACCCGCTCAATCTTCAGTTTTCCTTCAGGAATATTACGGTTTTCACCGCTTCCTGACTGGATATTTCCGTTATCCTCTCTTTTCATTTCTGATGACGTTCCTACAAAATCCTGAATGTCAATCATGGCATTAAATTATAAATCTTTTGGGTTTAGGGTTTACGTGGGACGGAGTTTTATTGTGGCTCAGCCCACAAAAATTGCAATGCACAATATATTGTGCGTTTTCTTTGAAAAATGCATTGTAACATACAATACATTGTATTACCAAAAATATTACTTGCTCCCATTACAGTCAATAATTTTTTGAAATTTTTTTAAAAAATTTCAAAAAATTACAAATGCTTTATATCAAGCAGGAATAGTTAGATAAACTAATAATCAAATTAAATAATCATTAGCTATTTTTAAAAAAATTTTCCGACGATTAAAAATTGTAAAATTTTTGTGAATGTTGTTTGTATTATAAGTCGTTGATTATAAAGTATTTATAAAATAACTGCATGATGTTTTCTAACCGTTTGATTTGTCTGAAAACATTGCAGTTGCGAATTGTTCAGCGTTAAAAGGCTGTAAATCGTCTGCTTTTTCACCTAATCCGACAAATTTTACAGGTATATTAAGTTCTTTCTGAATCGCAACAAGCATTCCGCCTTTGCTTGTGCCGTCAAGTTTAGTAATGACAAGCCCTGTAACATTCACTGCTTTGTGAAATTCTTTTGCCTGATTAAGGGCATTCATTCCTGTAGTTGCGTCAAGCACAAGGAGTACTTCATGAGGCGCGCCTTCCATTTTTTTTCCGATTACGCGATGAACCTTCTGAAGTTCTTGCATCAGATTATGTTTTGTGTGAAGTCTGCCGGCTGTGTCAATTATCAGGTAGTCGGCGTTTTTAGAGATTGCTGCTGTAAGTGCATCATGTGCTACAGCCGCTGGATCGGCGCCGTGTGCGCCTGAAATTACAGGAACGTTAAGACGTTCGCCCCACAATTTGATTTGTTCAATTCCTGCGGCTCTGAATGTGTCGCATGCTGCAAGGAGAACTTTGTAATTGCGGGATTGCAACATGTAAGCAAGTTTTGCCGCTGTTGTGGTTTTCCCTGTTCCGTTAACACCCACAATTGAAACCACAGTAACACCGGTCGGATTTTTGTATAATTCAACGTTATTGCTTTGCAGGGCTGCGATGACCTGTTGTTTAGCAATTTCGAGGACATCAAGACTGTTTCTGCCCTGTGTTTCGTAAGCCTTTTTTACAGCGTCAATAATCTGGGTGGTCATCGCCATACCAAGGTCTGCCCCTAACAAAATAGCCTCTAATTCTTCTATGCTATTTGCCGTTAATTTAGGCGAACCGGTAATGATTCGCTTTATTTCGTGAACGAGTTTAGCGTGGGTTTTCTGTAAACCTGCTTTGAATTTGTCAAATAATCCCATATTAAAAACTCCGTGTGAAAATCATGACGATGAAGGTTCCCTCGAAGGTCTCAGAATATCCTCTTTTACTCTGTCGAGAATACCATTCACAAATTTTCCGCTTTCTTCGGTTGAGTATTTTTTAGCGATTTCAATTGCCTCGTTAATGCTCACAACCGGCGGAATATCATCGCGATAAAGCATTTCGTAGATTGCAAGCCTTAATATATTCCGGTCAATAAGATTAATCCTGTTAAAATCCCAGTTTTTCAGGTATTTTGCTATTGTTTTGTCGCACTCATCTTTGTGCTGCAATACACCGTGGATTAACTGGTCTGCAAAAGCCCGGATAGCCATTTCCTCTACTGACGGAGGTGGTAACTCCACCGGCTTTCCAAAGGTAGGACGGTCAAGGTTTTTTTCAAACTCATAAAGCCGCACAGTCCGCCAGAATTCTTCCAGTTCTTTATCAATGTCCTCCGGCGGATTTTGATCGCACTGAAAGAGAAACTGCACTGCGCGTTCTCTTGCTATACGGCGTGTTCCCATAAATTTAATGTCTAAAGTGTCTTGTGCCCGTAAAAATCATAGCAAGGTCGCGTTCGTTGGCAGCATCGATTACAGCCTGATCTCTGATTGAACCGCCAGGTTGAATTATTGCGGTAGCGCCAGCTTCTGCAGCAGTGATTGCGCCATCCGGGAATGGGAAAAATGCATCACTACATACCACACTTCCCGTTAATGACAAGCCAGCCTCTTTAGCCTTCCAGATGGCTATCCTGACCGAATCAATCCTGCTCATCTGTCCGGCTCCGATTCCTAATGTCCTGTCAGGGGCAACAAAAACTATTGCATTTGATTTAACGTGTTTGACAATTTTCCATCCGAATTTCATCGCTTTTAATTCCTTGTCAGTAGGCTTGCGTGGGTAACCACTTTCCATTCATTTTCGGATTCCTGTTTTACATCAGGCTGCTGGACTAGAAATGATTCAGCCCCAACGCTGCGGATTTCCATTGCATCTTTGGAAACAGGCGGTTTTATCATCTGTATCAGGCGGAGGTTTTTCTTTTTCTGGAGGATTTCAAAGGCTTCGGTAGTGAAGTTTGGAGCGACTATTACCTCGCTGAAAATTTCCGAAATCGCCTCAGCGCAATCTTTGTCCAGTATTCTGTTAACAGCAATTATTCCACCGAATGGCGCCTGCCTGTCAGTAGCATATGCCTTTTCCCACGCTTCTTTAAGTGTATCCGCCTGTCCTACACCGCATGGATTAGTGTGTTTTAAAATGGCAAGGGTAGGGGCGTCGTTTAGGAATTCGCAGATTAAATTAGCAGCGGCAGTTAAATCAAGAATATTGTTGTATGACAATTCTTTGCCGTGGAGTTGCCTGAAATATTCATTGAATTTGCCATAAAGGGCGGCTTTCTGATGCGGATTTTCTCCATACCTTAAAGCCTGCGAACGGGGAGCGGTTACGCACAATATAGAAGGATAGTCATCTGTAATTTTGAAATTCTTTTCAAGATAAGCGGCAATCGCAGCGTCATAAGCGGCAGTTCTTGCAAATACCTTGGCAGCGAGTTTCCGTCTCAATTCCAAAGAAGTGCCTCCGGTAGTCTTAATCTCTGTTGCAACCAGAAGGTAGTCGGCAGGATCAACCACCACAGTTACGCTTTCATGATTTTTTGCCGCACTTCTTAACATCGAAGGTCCGCCAATATCGATATTTTCGATAGCCTCGAAGAGTGAAACATCCGGTTTTTGAACTGTATTTTCGAACGGATATAAATTAACAACCACAAGGTCTATCGGTTTAATCCCCATTTTTTGGATTACCTCTTCATGGTTTTTATTTCCCCGAATATAAAGCAGACCGCCATGAACCATAGGATGTAACGTTTTGACACGACCATCCAAGATTTCCGGGAAACCGGTGTATTCGCTGATATCAACAATCTTTAATCCTGCCTCTCTTAAAATCTTTGCAGTGCCGCCGGTGGAAATGATTTCAATGCCTACTGATGCAAGAACCTGGGCAAATGGGATAATCCCTGTTTTGTCCGATACCGATATTAATGCTCTCTGTATTTTATTGTTCATGTTTTTCAATTCCCGATTTTATTTTTTCCACGTAAGGCAAAAACAAAATGCCTTATAATATAACCTTAAATTCAAAATTTACTTCAATGAATAAAATTAACGCATTTTCTTAAAACTATAAAGGGAAGAAGTTGTCCGCAGATAAATTGTGCCATCGTAAATTGCCGGAGTCGCCATAATCTGTTCATTAAATTTATTTTGTGAAATAATTTTCAGNGTATCAGCCGCTTCAATAACCGTAACGACACCGGATTGCGAACACAAGTAAATTTTGTTATCGCCTCCCACAGGCGAGGCATAATAATCTCCGCTTGCTCCTATTCGTTCTTCCACAATGACAGGGTTTCCGTTCTTTGCGTCATAACATGTCAAAAGCCCGCCATTTTTTATCAGCCATATTTTACCCTTATAATATAANGGAGTCGGGACATAAGGCAAACCGCGTGATTGTTTCCATACCACATGGGTTTTAGTTACGTCTCCTTTACCGCCGGGTTTTATAGCAAGAATAGAATTTTCAGAACGGGCAAAGATTTCACTTAGGCTTTCCCATTCTTCCCTGGTTATAAAGCCATCTTTATCGGCGTCTGCGTAAATGAAATGTTGTTTTAATTGACCTGACTGTGCCTCGCTGGAATCTATTTTTCCATCCTTATTTTTATCGAATTGATTCAGAAGTACAGGAAACGGAGTAAGCCTTGTTGTACCAGACCATGGAGTCCAGCCGCAGCAAAATACAAGTCCTTCGGCAAAAACAGGGGACGGACAAACTTCGTTCGGCAGTCCTGAAACCCGCCATTTTTCAACGCCATTTTTTGCATAGTAAGCTATAACCTGCAAAGTCCCCGGCGCCACAATTACCGGTTCATCCTCATAAATTACAAGAGGAGTTACAAAACCGCGTCTTGCAAACGGACGCCCCGTTTTCCATACTGTTTCGCCTGTGTTTTTATTTACTGCAAGAATAAAAGAATCTATGTCTTGGTCGAATAACAAAATTACTTTATCCCCGCACAAGATAGGGGACGTGCCTGTCCCGTGTTGTGTTACAGGGATTGGTAGAGGCTTTCGCCAGATTTCTTTTCCCGAAAAATCATAACAGATTAGACCAAACGATCCGAAATAGACATACACTAGTTCGCCGTCAGTTGTTGGGGTGGGACTTGCCAATCCGGCTAAACGACTTGGTCTTTCGGTTTTTTCTGGCTTTATTTCTTTTTGCCATAAAATATTTCCAGTTTTCCGGTCGATGCAGATAGTGTAAAGATTATCGTTTTTTGAACCAGTCAGAAAAATTAAATTATCCGCTATACATGGGGATGAATTTCCGGGAATGAGGTCAATTTTCCATAACGCATTTGTTTCGGGGTGAATGATTTCCGGCAATGGCGCTTCATCCGACACACCGGAGCAATTTTCTCCACGAAACCTCGAGACTGGCAAAGGCCTTTCCCCGGCTATTGCCATTGCACAACACCACACAACTGCCAGAACAGCGAGTAAAATCCGCAACTTCATTTGTATAAGAATTTTCAAATCAACTCATTATTTTTATGACACGGTAGCATTTATCAAGGAGATTTGATGAAAAACCGAATCAAAAATTTAAACACACTATTTATGAATCCCAAATTATTAATTTAGCGGGAGATTCGGTTCATTATTCAAAATTCGGTAGTTGTGAGCAATCTAATTAATTAAGGTCTATCGTCTGAATATTTGCTTTTCTCGTATCACAGTTACCGAGTTCGAGCAGAGAGGCATTCTGAAAGAGTTCATAATCGGGTTTGCTGCTTTTGTGATTCATTGCTGCTTTACGGTAATAAATTTCTTCTATTGCCAGCGTATCAAGAATTACAGGGTCAAAGCTAAACCATAACTGCCCGAGTATGACTGAATAGTGCAACATACTGGTTGGNCCGCCTTCGTACTGGCAGATAAAAGCNTCTGTAATATACAGCANTGTTCTATCATAAATTTGAGGCATTGCAAAAATNTCGGGTATTGCTTCATTGAGTTTGTCTCTGCTTGATTCAAATCTGAGAGTATTATCCACGCTNCCAAATGCTAAACTATATAAATGTCCCGAGACCATAGCAGTATTGTTATTTATAACNGGCGCGACAGAGATAATTTTTGTAATTTTTTGTGTCAGAAGTTTAGACATGAAAGATTTTCTGCCGACGCCTTCTCCCTTTTTGCCAAACTCATGGTCGCCGTAAACGAGGTTACCGATTAATGGTTTTTCGTAGAAGACATTGTCATCATAACCATAATCTGCGGCTCCGCAAAGTAATACCCCATGTTTAGCCGCAATCTGACTATAGCCGGATTCAATCAGTGTATTCAAATTTTTGTCCCAGATAATGATGTTGGATTTTGAAAAGCCGGATTCAATCATCAGTGTTATCAGAGCATCTATAACTGCTGGTCGGGTACCTGAATACCTTCCCGGAGTTGAATAAACTTTGATTCCTATTACATCGTTGGTAGATGCGACTTTTAATAAAGCAGATTTTGCGTCACTGGTTTTAGCAAGTTTCTTGACTCCTTCTTTAAGCATTGTGACAACTTTCTCCGTATTTGGCTCGTACGCGGTTATTGCATTTCTATTTCTGACTATAATAACAGTGTTGCGGTTTGTTTTTATAAATTCTGAATTTAAATTTGTGTTTATCTGACCGCTTGTTTTCTGATAAAAACTTGTCAGGAAAATTAAAACAAAAATAAAGACAAAACGGCATCCCTGTGTTTTAATATTGACGCAGGGGCGCAAGTTTATATTTTTTGCGTTTCTTGACACTTTAAACTTTGAATGTTAACACGGTGTTTAACAATGACCACAAAATTAAGGTCATGCCTAATAAAATATGTGTTCGGGTTATGCGTTTCAATAGTTCTTTTAGGTTGCGCAAAACCCGCAGAGAAGGTTTTGTCCCGATGCCATTCTTTAATGAAAGATGGCAAATATCTGGAAGCAGCGAATTTGCTCAAGGAATTAACAGTATTGTATCCCAATAATCCGCAGGCATGGAATCAACTCGGTGTCGCATATCATAATTACGGGGATCTTATTGCTGCCACACACGCTTACACTATGGCGCTGAAATTAAGCAATAGTTTTTCAATCGCCCACTACAATCTCGGATGTGCCCTGTTTGAGATGCGGAATTACCTTCAGGCTTCACGGGAGTTCGCCAGTTATGTGATGTATGAACCGCAGTCTGTGGACGGTTGGGTTAAACTTGGTTCAACTCAACTTTATCTTGGTCAGTATAATGAGGCGGAGAAGAGTTTCAGGGCGGCGTTGTCTTTAAATCCACAGAGTTATGAGGCATATAACGGGCTCGGAATTAGCGCTGTTTATCTTAAAAAATGGCGCGAGGCGTCACAGCATTTTTCTAACGCTCTCAGGATTAAGCCGGATTATGCCCCAGCAAATCTAAACATGGCTGTGGTCTTGTTAAATTACCATAAGGATAAGGAGAACGCCGCAAAGATGTTCAGGAGATTTATGCAGATTAAACCCCAATCGCCTTACAATGGGACTATTATGAATTTATTAAGTAAACTTGAAGCACCTCCTGCTCCAATCATCACGAACCGGACAGAGACTATTCAAACAAATATAATCAAGCCACAGGTGCGGACAGAGGAAAAGACTGATTCAGTTCGTTCTGCTGAGACGGTTAGATTGCATCAGCAACAGCCGTTGACGACGGAAAAGCAACCGCCTGCCACGAATCATGTGGTCAAAGAATCAGCCAAACCAGTAATTTCAAACGAAAGTACAATTAAGACCTCTGTAGTTGTTTCTGTGCCGAAAATTCAAACCAATCAGGAAAAAGTAATTACATCTGATGTTAAACCACAGGTTGTGCCGACAACACAGCAGATTGCCACGCAGCAAATTGCCACAAAAGTTCAAAAAGAAACGCAGATTGTAATTACTCCGACAGAAACCTCAGCGTCGGAAGTGACAGTTAAACCGCCTGATGTTTCCACAAACAAGGTTTCTGCAAAAAGTGAGGATGTTAAAATTGGCGACCTTGGAACTGCTGAACAAAAAACCAAAAGTGCTGAAACTTCAGAAACTAAAAAAGAAAAACCCGGATTTGCGAAGAATCTGCTCGATAAAATAAATCCATTTAAAAAAAAGACAACCCCAAAACCAATTATTACGCCTTTGCCGTCTGATTCGAATGTCCGGGAGCCTGCTTCCGCTCAGGATATAAAAACAGAGGAAAAGAGAGTTGCCGATGTAAAAAAGGCTGAACCTGTAAAACCTTTGCAGACAACAAAAGAAGTTGCAATGGTTGAAACTAAAAAATCCGAATCCAAACCTTTAATTGAGACAAAACCACAGTTTCCGCGTTATAAGTATAAAAATCCACCAAAGCCTCAGGAGGGAAATGTTGAAGAGGCTCAAAAGCATTTCAAACTTGGACTTGAATGCCACGAGGCTGGGAATCTTGTCGAGGCTAAAATTCATTACGCCGAAGCAATTAGACTAAATCCGGCTTTTTACGAGGCTACTTACAATCTGGCTTTAATATGTTTTAAGCACAACGAAATTGAGAGGGCTCTCGAACTTTATGAAAAAGCGCTCGCGATAAACCCTGATGCCCAGAATGCGAGGTTAAATTTTGCCATCGCGCTTCAAAAAGGAAATTACATTATCGATGCTGTAAACGAGTTCGAGAAATATTTAAAACTGAATCCCGATGATGCCCGGGTTCATCTGCTTGTTGCGAATTTATATGCCCAGCAATTAAAAGACAAAACCAATGCCGCATCATTACAAGGAAGTTTTAAGGATTGAACCATCCCATCCGCAGGCTCTTGTAATCCATCAATGGTTAAAGCAGAATATGGAGCAGTAAATTCTGCAACTTCCGCGTAAATTTAACTTACTCGACGATACGTTTTAGAAGTCCGCCCTTATTGTTACAAGACTGTTCGCTGGGATTTCTATTTGTCCGGATACTTTCTGAATGGGTTCTTCCCCTGCGTTGCTCATCCACAGATTTTTTGGCGTTTTATTCTTCCATTCAATCTTTGTTGAGAAAGATTGGTTGGAAGGATTGTAAAGACGAATTATTTCGCCTTTTTTATCTTCAGACGGTTTCCGTGCAGTAACAACTACTCTCTTTTCCGACAATATGACTGGCGATGGATTTAACGCTCCGTCGCGCGAAGGTACCGCAATCAGCGGCTGGCAATAGATTTGGGCAAGTTGTGTCGTTCCGATTGGGTCAAATCCGCCATCTCTCGGAACAAGATAGAATCGGAAAACGGTTTTACCTTCTTGTTCAGCGCGGTAATTTGTATGCCAATGGTTATTCATAGCCCATACATATATCGTCTGCGAAGGTTCAACCTTGTTTCTCCAGAATCGGGTGTCTGAAAGAGGGAGCCAATTAGGTTTGCCGTAATACCGCCAACCTCAATCAACGGTGTATCCGGGGTAACAATCGTTATACCGAGACGTTCATTAGAGACATCCACGAATTGCTGAATGGTAAACCAGTTTTTGCACGAGCCGGGGAGTTGGTCTTCTTCGGGTCTGACAATTGCCCACGGGATTTCCATCCGCACAACGCCATCGGGTACATTAAACCCAAAACCAAAATGAACGCCTTCCTTTTCTCTGATTGGCAGTTTGTCAACAATGTTTATGATTTCGACGATGTTCTCTGGCGCATGAACCCGAATTTCACGAACTAACTTTCTGCATCCCGGAGCATCAGATTCAACTAACAACGAAGCAACCAACGGACCATTTTCTTTGACTGAAATCTTGACTTTACCATTTCTCTGCAGGTTTTTAAGGTCGCTACCGGGCAGATAAAAGTAATCGTTCAATTCAGTCTGTTCTTTTGGATTTACAAATTCATGTTCGCCATATCGCAGGCTTGAGATGGCTCCGGTCTGGGGATTTATTCTGACTATTAGAGATTTTCTGTTGCCTGAGGGTTTTGCGCTGATTGTTGTCCCTTCCACAATCAGCGGTGATGTTGCCGTTACAGCAGATTTTTTTGACGTAAAGAACAACCTACGAATGCCATAGCCTTCAACCGGGATTCTGAAAACAACCTCGCCTGTGGATAACCTTTGTCCGGCATATTTTGCCTCTCCGTCTGTGGAATCAGATAAAAATTCGCCCATTGCTAATTCCTTCGGAACCACGACAAACCCGTCTGCCTGTGAATATGGAAGCGTATTGATGACGTCAATTGCCTTTGTCGGATTAGGGTTTGTGTTACCTGATATTTCATTTAAAAGGGTTTTGGATTGAATATCAGCATCAACCGCGAATTGTCGTTTTATTGCCCATTGAGTTTTCACAAACGGATGGTCAGGTTGACTGATACTATTATGCGCTCCCCAAGTGTGTTCATCGTAAAGCAATACATTTCGCCATGCCTGAGAAAAACGCTCCGGTGTGTATTTTTCTGGATTCAACATCGCATATAATGTTTCTGCCTGCAAAAGTCGTCTGGCAGACTCGCGGTTCATTGCTGTTTCCAATGCAGAAGAGACAGAACCGTCTTCCCAATAAGGTGTGAAATCTCCTGCAAAAGAAGGGATTTTATCGCCATAGCGTTTTTCAAAGTCTTTGAACATATCGTCGGTAGTCGCAATGATTAATTTCGGATAAGCGTAAGTTTCATTCCACTTTCTAATCCGGTCTGCAAAGTTCACATCCGGAGGGGCGTTATCGCCAAGACAATGACGCACCTGAACGTAGTCGTAAGGATATCCTTTTTCTTCCAACCTTGATAAATATTCAAGCAACCGTTGTTCTGAGCTGAAGACCTGATAATATCCAGTGCCGGTCATCCAGAACAAAACTTTGTCTTTCCTGTTAGGGGCAAGCCACCAGAACGGTTTGTCTCCCCACGCGGCGATTGTGTGACCAATGCGGTCGCCGCCATTCGGACCAGCGGAGAAATATTTTACGCCGTTGTGGACAAGCGCCGGCACGATTCCCCATGTATAGCCGGGAACATCTGTAATCATTGCAGAAGTCAGTTTAACACCACAACGTTTAGCAACCTCCTGACTTACACGGATTAGACGCAATAGTTCCTCGTGATTACACAAGCCTGTGAGTTCGTTACCATAGAGCGCCTGTAATCCAATCTGCCCAGCCTTCACAGCGTTTATGAAATCCTGCACCTTTTCTGGTGTCGCATGCTCTAAATAACTATCTACAGACCACATTACTTCCACATTCCATTTGAAGCGAGAACCTTCAGGATAGGATGCGGTTTTTTTCGCCGCTTCAATAGCCTGTTCAAGGTATCTCCACTGCGCTTTTTCTACATCGGTCTGAACATGCGTATAACCAATATCCTTGTGAGAGTGCGGCAAAAGATACACAACCCATTTGCGAACCGGCTTTAAAATAACAGTCTTCTCGCTCAGTTTTTTGTTATTAGCTTCAATTGAAACGGGCAGGGGAATTTCCTTTTCAACAGCCGGTATATCTAACTCTATCCGATGAGCGCCGCTTTTTAATGAAACCGGAAGACTTACGATATCACCGGCGCGTATAGTCCCTGAAACCTCATCCCCTAAATGGCGGATTATCAATTGAACCTTTTGCATTAACTTGCCATTCTTTTCGACAAGGAGCGGCTGAGAAGAGGCGAAACTTATCGCCGTTCCGCTTGCGTCCGTAAGTTCAAGACCCGGCGGTGTTAACAAGGCAATGTAATCATATAATACCCAACTCCCACTCAGAGTGGTTATTGCAATTTCATTTAACCCCTGTTTTAAAAGGTTTGCGGGGAACGATAAATTCCACACCCACTCTTTACCTTTTGAGGGNTCGCCAAAAACGGAGGCATCACCAGCGCCTTTCGGGGCTTGCGCCTGATATGATTTACCGTTNATACTGACACCAAGACGGGGCGGAATCTGACTTTGTGTATCAATAAAATCCAGTTTCAGAACGCAACTGCCATCTTTAGGAGCTTCTTTTAATCCAAACAGAATAAGAAAAGTATGCTGCCTTCCTCCAGCCCAGCCATCAGCCGGACCTGGGTGAACATACGGGAAATCTTTTTTGGGGTCACTCCTTCCAATGATATAAAAGGCGTCTTCCTGAAACTTGTTATATCCACCGGGCGCTAAATAAAATTCTGTGTTTTTATTATCTGGTTTCCCTATCTCCCACAGGATATTCGTTTCCGCGGAAAGCAGTTGGAAAACGACGCCGCAGATTATCAACGGCAGAAGAATCAATAGTGGCAACTTATTGGTTTTCATAACTCAATTTTAAAATGCAGATTTATATTTATCAACATTAGACAGGGCAATATATCGGAAATATTCACAGTTTTAACAGAAAAGCTCGCCAGTATGGTGAGTCTTAATATCAGGTATTTCAGTTTATAAAAAATAGGTTCGGTAAAATCAGGTATTGTTAACAGATTGACGGATATAGGATTGTGGTGAATCTTGAATAAATAAATGACGATTATAGTCAAAATAAGTGAGAATAGTTTCTGCCCGGTAAACGGGCGAACAAGGGAAGAACTCGGAAGAGTTCTTAAAAAAGAAGGGCAGTTCGCAAGGCAGAAACAATAACCAGATAAGTATATGAAAACTTTAAAGACAGAACTGCCGAAGATAATGAGAGTGGTCATCCCAACCACACTATTGATTCTGATTTACATGCTTGTCCCGGGCGCTGAGGATAGCAAAAACACAAGTTCCGGTACACAGGGAACATTAACGAATGCGGTTAAAAACCAACAGATTTCACTAACGAACGCAATTTCTGCTTCGACAAACGCAGTTACAAATGCTACGGAGGAAGTTTTGGCAAAAATCCCGCCTGATTTCAGCGCACTTGGCTTAAGACCCGAACTTGAGGAAATTGTAAAGTTAGCGCAATCTGGTGTTTCGGAAGAGGTCATTATTCAGTTTATCAACCAATCTACTAATTCCTATAACAACCTGACATCGCAGGAAATTATAACACTGAACGACCTCGGCGTTCCTTCAAATGTAATTGCAGCAATGATGAGGAAGGGGGGGAAATCTGAACAGGAAATAAATAAGATGACCGAAGACAGCATTGTTGTTTCAGCCACGAATGAAACAATAGTCGCAACCCGGGAAGCATCTTCAGCGCAGCAAGCCACTCAAGCACAACAACCTACTCAAACACAACAGCCTGCTCAAACGCAGCAGGTTTCACAGCCTTCCGGACAGGTTCAGGTAGCACAAATTCAGACACAGGTTTATACACAAACCGTATATGTTCCGGTTCAGACAGAGCAACCGCAAGTGGTTGTCCAGCAACAGCCTGTGGTGGTTCAGGAGCAAATACCTCAGACCGTTGCGGTTTATTATAACTACCTTTCGCCTTATGGTTCTTGGCTTTACATTGATGGATATGGTTACTGCTGGCAGCCGACAGTAGTGGTCATTAATCCAGGCTGGAGACCATATTTTCATGGTGGCAGATGGGTGTGGACAGACTATGGCTGGTACTGGCTTTCTGACTATTCATGGGGTTGGGCTACTTTCCACTATGGCAGATGGCATTATCACTATAGTTGCGGATGGGTATGGGTTCCTGATACTGTTTGGGCTCCTGCATGGGTAAGCTGGAGAGTTACTCCGACATATTGTGGATGGGCACCATTGCCTCCTCATGCATATTATCATGCAGGTATAGGTTTCGTTTATCATGGAAGACATGTAGATGTTCATTTTGATTTCGGACTTTCAGACTGGCACTATACCTTTGTATCATGGCACAGTTTCCATCATCGGGATTTCTACAGGTATGCTTTACCTCGCGATCATGTTCGTCCTGTTTATGAAAATTCAACAGTGATTAATAATTATATAACCGGTAATAACAACAATGTGGTTATAAATACCGGCGTTGGTACGGAACATATTTCGCGCCTAACGAGAGAAGAAGTTAAAAAGGTGGTTGTGCGAGATATTCCTTCACAAGGACCTAAACCAATCTATTCTGAAAGACTTGTAAAAGACGGTAACAACATTGTATTGTATCGTCCATCGCCTCAGACTCCTTTAGTTGCAAAGGCAGATGTGCAATCCATCACCCCGAAAATCATGCCTGTAAAATACACGGCTCCGGAGAAGGCGCCAGTTTCGCCCACGAAATTGACTCCTTCGGCAACGCCAGTTAGCAGATTAGCGTCTGAGCCTGCAAAACCTAATGTTCCTGTTAGTAGTATTTCAGGAAAACCGGGGGAAAAATCTCAAGGCAAGGAGATTGCGGTTCCATCAAGAACTCCGGCTCCTGGTCAGCAGAAGACTATCGAACCAATAAAGCCGACTGCAGGAATTGCAAAAACAACATCTCTTCCATCCGCACCCATAAGACCTCAACAGCCGGGGATAATATCTGGAGATAACAAACAAATCATAGCAACGCGCACTCCGGAGGTTGCAAAAGCCGAAATTCCAAAGACAATAACACCGGTTACTCCGAGCTCAGCAACAACAAAAGAAATACCCACAAAGGACACTACCATTTCCAAACCGGTTGGAGCAAAGCCTCAGCCTATTCTGCCGAACAACGGACTTACAGCAGGCACTTATGGTGCGGCAAAACTTAATCCAATAGTAACGCCATCTATTCCACCAACATATCCTCCGCAAACGAGAATGCGTTCGCCAGTTGACCCATCGGGTTCTGTTACACCTCAGAGAATACCTGACTCCGGCTTAGTACCGCGAGGGAATCCGGGAGTTTCTCCAAACAATCCGGAGGGAGCACCTGTAAACCGGATTCAACCGTTGCCAACTCCGTCGACACCGCAATTGCGGGAAAGTGGATTCAGGGCTCCTGTGGTGCATCCGGTTACACCGCAACCCATGAAACCTGTGAATCCACCATCGAATCCCAAAGGTGCAACGGAAATACAACCCGGCGGTGTGAAATTTACTCCGTTACCGACGCCTTCGCCTGCTCCCATGCCATCCTCATCGCCTCGTCCTATCGTTTCACCACAAGCCCCTGTAAGAAGTTATGTTCATGCCCCTGCAACAAAATATGAAGCGCCAAAACAGAGTGTTACGCCTTCCTCGCCTGCTCCTCAGGGAAGTTCATATATACCTTCGCATTCCGGTAGTTATAGTGGTAGATTTTCGTCTGCTCCACCTTCAATGCCATCAACACCCCCGGGCTATAAAGATTCATACGGAAAAAACAGGTGATTTGATTTTAGTTTAATAATCATGTAATAAGTGTTTCAATTCTACACATGCGGATTGGTTTTAAAATATATAGTGGCGTCTTTCTGATAATTGCATCGTTAATTGTCAACGGGTTTTGTCAGACACAATCGCTTTTAATTTATAAAACTGGATTCGAAATCGAAGAAGGTTTTAATCCGCAATACACACTGATTGGGCAAAACGGATGGACAGGCGAGGGAAGTGCATGGAACGGACTGACTGTTGATGAAATATTTTTTCCCGGATTCGGTCAGCAGGCATATATTGGATATTCCAACATTACCCCGGTTACAACTGCATCAGTAGTCTGGCGTCCATTAAATTACCAGATAACGTCTAATTACCCTGTAATAAAATTTTCTGTTATTTTTCAAATAAAGGATTCGTCCAACGGTCACTATGATGACTTCCGCTGGAGCGTTTACAACACAAATGATCAGCGATTGTTTTCGATAGACTTTGACAACGAGACTTTGAATATAAACTATTCGCTTGATACCGCAGGCGAGTTCTATTCAACGGGCTATAGTTTTTTTAACTACGGTTTATACCGACTCACTATTGCCATGAATTTTCCACGGAATCGCTGGATTGCTGAAATAAACGATGTTCAGGTTACACCGTCACTCCCGATGACTACCAAAGGATACGCACTCTCGCTTGGCGATATTGACGCCTCATGGGTTTTGCATGATACCAATAACCCAGGCAATAACTACATGATTTTTGATGAGTTTATAGTAACTGCTGAGACCATCGTAAATCCTCCGCAACTTAAAATAACAAAGACTTCAACGAACAGCACTGAACTGAAATTATATGGTGAGCCGGCTGTTGAATATGTGATTCAAACCTCTACAAATCTTTTACAATGGACTGACTTTTCGACTAACACTGTGCTGCCATCAGGCGCAATTACTTTTACCAATTTGCCATCAGGGACAGATGCATTCCGGTTTTTTAGAGGAAAAATTAAAATGTAATCTGTCATTTTTACCNCCGTAATTTTTATTGCCAATCTTCATATTGCTGGAATAATCATACTTNATATGACTCCACNNAAAAAATCTGGTTGNGCAGGATATATTTCAAGACGCAGTTTTTTAAAGGCATCTGCTGGGCTTTTAGGTGCCTTTGAAATTGCAAGGCAAGGCGTTGTTTGTGGCGCAGGCGCGAATTTTAAATTAACTGTGGCGTTAATCGGAGTTGGGGGAATGGGAATGACTCATCTCCGTAATATGATGCGTTTCCGCGACGAAGGAAAAGTCAATATTGCCGCCGTCTGCGATGTTGATGAAAACCGTTTGGAAGCTGCTTATAATGAACTGGCAGGCACTGCTACGGCTTATAAAGATTACAGGTATATTCTCGAAAGGAAGGATGTTGACGCAGTACTGATTGCAACCCCTGACCACTGGCATGCTGTTCAGACTGTTCATGCTTGCCAGTGCAAAAAACACGTCTATGTTGAAAAACCGGCATGCGTCACCATTGCCGAAGGACGGGCAATGGTTAACGCTGCTCGAGAAAACAAAGTGGCAGTTCAGGTAGGCGCTCAAGGAAGGACTGCTAAAGGCGCATGGTACACCTGTCGCGCTATACGGAATGGCATTGTCGGAAAAGTTCATAAAGTAACCTGCTGGCATTACGAAAACCCTGTTGATACAAATCCGATACCCGATAGTGAACCTCCGGAAGGTCTCGATTGGGATTTGTGGCTCGGACCTTTGCCATGGCGACCGTTTAACAGACGTTATCATCCTGCGAATTTTCGCTGGTTTCTTGAGATTGGAGGTGGACAAATCCGCGACCGTGGTGCTCACCAATTCAGCACAATTCTTTGGTGTATGAAAGCGGATAATCAGGTTTCATTCACAGTGGAAGCCACAGGCACACCGCCGCCAAAAGGATTGTGGGATTGCCCGGTAACTATGAAAGTAGTTTATCAGTTTAAAAATCCGGACTGGACTCTTGAATGGGAGCAACCGGGAAACAAAGTGGGTAAAACCGAGTTTGGAAATGTATTCTGGGGTGAAAATGGTCACCTTGTTCTTGAGTGGGAAGGGGGCTACAGACCGGCAAATCCTGAGGCCATTAATTTTAAACTGCCTCCCGGAGGAGAAGAGGTTTACAGAACAGATGAATATGAAGACTTTAACATGAATCACAAGGCGGACTGGTTTAAGGCAATCCGTGAAGGACATTTAAGACCTGCGGTTGATATAGAAATCGGTTACCGCACAGCTGCACTCTGTATTTTGGGAAATCTCTCATATATCCTTGGAAGGAAACTTGTCTGGGATGGTGAAAAAGAACAGATTGTAAATGATGAGTATGCAAANCGTCTATTGAGTCGTCCACAAAGGTATCCTTATGTGATTTAATTTTTCACAGGAAAATATGAANACNCAGGTATTTGTCTNCCTTGCAACTTTCTCTGTTTTTATATCGGCATTTGTGCCGGGGTTTTCCGCAGAACTAAATGCGGATTTACCCCGAACCTTTAAGTGGAAGGTCAGTCCGCCGCTTGTTTCTCCGGTTGTCAGGGATGACCGCTGTTTTTCTGTTAAAGACCCATCGGTTGTTTTTTATAACGGAAAATGGCATCTCTTTTGCACAATCCGTAGTCAGAAACGGACTCATCAGATTGAATATTTAAATTTTGAAAAATGGGAAGACGCGGACAAGGCGCCACGTTACATTCTTAATTTAACCGATGGTTACTATTGTGCCCCACAGGTTTTTTATTTCACGCCCCATAAAAAATGGTATTTAATTTATCAGGTTATTGAACAAACAAGAAAACCAGCCTTGCAGCCGGCATGGTCAACAACGGATGATATCAGCAATCCTGCTTCATGGACAAAACCGAAGCTTCTGTTCAGTAACGCGCCAACAAACATCAACCAGTGGATAGATTTTTGGGTAATCTGCGACGAAAAAAAAGCGCATCTGTTTTTTACATCATTGGATGGAAGGATGTGGCGTTCGGAAACCGAATTAAACGCTTTCCCTGACGGCTGGACACAACCGAAAATTGTTCTTCGCGGCGATATCTTTGAAGCAAGTCATACATACAAAATTAAAAATAAAAACCTTTACCTAACAATTGTCGAGGCGCAGGCTTCAGGTGGAAGACGGTATTATAAAGCCTATTATGCCAATGCCCTTGATGGCGAATGGAGACCGCTTGCAGATTCGTATCAGAATCCTTTTGCTTCGACGGTAAATACTATCCCGATTGGCGAACGATGGACAGATTCTTTTAGCCATGGCGAGATACTNCGAGCGGGCTTTGATGAAAAACTTGAGATTGATTTGAAAAACCTTAAGTTTTTATTTCAAGGAGTTAGCGACAAAGAGCGCGCAGGAAAAAGTTACGGCGAAATACCGTGGAGATTAGGAATCCTTTATCTGGAAAATTAGGCATTATTGCAGAGTTAGAATTTCGTCATTCCGTATTTTCGATGCTGATTTTATTTTCGAGCATAGACTTCAGTTTCGGATAATCAATTTTTCCGGAGCCGAGTTTTGGAATTTCAGCCATATAGATTAAATTCCGTGGCACCGCAAGGGGTGAAAAACCTTTTTCTAACAATGCCTTTCTCACATCTGCAATCGTAATCTGGTTTGAATTTGTGACGGCAATTATTTCCTCGCCTTTCTGCTTGGATGGAATTGAAATGACGGCAATCTGAAAATTTTTTCTTACATCGCGGAAGGCGGACATTAAAATATCTTCCACTGCTCCCAGAGCAATCATTTCTCCGCTAACCTTTGCAAACCTTTTCACCCTGCCAATAATTTTCACGAATCCATCTTCGTCAACACTAACAATATCGCCTGTATCATACCAGCCACCAAGCGCCTTGAACCTGCTGTTCTCTTCTGGATTTATGTAGCCCTTCATTATGTTAGGTCCTTTTACAAACAATCTTCCTTTATTNTTTCCGGTTATACCTTCGACTGGTTCAAGTCTCCATTCTACGCCGGGCAGAAATCGTCCCGCTGTTTCTGGTTTATTCATCATCGGCGTATTTACTGAAAGTACAGGACTGCATTCTGTAACGCCATAACCTTCGAGAATCCTTACTCCGAACTTATCCGAAAAGTCTTTTGCAGTAGATGGTTGAANCTTTTCTGCCCCGGCAAATAACANCCGCATATTGTGAAAATCATACGGATGCGCCCGTCGCAGGTATCCGTTTAAAAATGTGTTAGTGCTGAACATGATTGTGCAGTCTTTTTCATAGAAGACAACTGGCACAAGTCGATAATGGAGAGGCGATGGATAGATGAACGAGTATAGTCCCCGGACGAGTGGAACGAACATCCCAATAGTAAGCCCAAAGCTATGGAAAAACGGCAGACATGCGAACAACCTGTCATCATCGCGGATATCAACAACCGATAATAACTGGCGTATGTTTGCAAGAATATTCTGATGAGTGAGTTCTACTCCTTTGGGAGCGCCTTCAGAACCACTTGTAAATAGTATTACTGCGGTTTTATTTCGCAATGACTCTTTCGTGTTCTTTAATTCAGGCAGGACGAACAGACTTTTAATAAAGGCAAAGGTTTTATCTGCCCCGGAAATTTTCTGTCGTATATCTTCCAGATATATAATTGAAAGCCCGCGTGATGTAAATTTCCCGATATCCAGACGGATTTTCTCAATAAATGTTTTCGAGGTAATAATAGTTTTGATCCCGCAGATTTCTGCACATTTCAGCATCGTCTCAGCGCCGGATGAATAATTTAAAACAGCGGGAATTTTCTCATCTCTCCATAAAGCCGGAATTAACACAGTTGTTGCTACCACATTTGGCATGATTATGCCCACTATATCATCGTCTCTGCTAATCATGGAGGATAACGCTTTTCTGAGGAGTTGTATCCCGACAAGATATTTTCTGTATGTTAGTTTGTTCATCTGTGCGTCTTCAAAGACAAGAAAAGATGGTCTCTGGCGTGCCATCTGCATAATTGCATCAGGAATATCCGANGCTCCGAACTCCATTTCGACCCTAAAGTTCAACCCGACAAATTTTTCATACAACCATATAGTCAACCTCTCACGGATTTTTGCTGATGACTGTTCTTTAATGTCCGGAAGGGAATAGACTCCTTCGAAGTGCAGTGTAATTTTTGAGAATAATTTTTTCCATCCCTTATGTTTAGCCCATACAGTCCTTTCTGCGCCACGTATCCAGCAGAAGATGATTTTTGGTTTCGCAGTTTGCAGAAGAAAACCTGCGCCTTCATAGAGTTTCATTAAATTACCTGTTCTCGACATTCTACCTTCCGGGAAAAGCACGAGCCGACCGCCGCGTTTCAGGTATTCAGAAATCCTTTTTGCCGAATAGGGGGAAAGAGGGTCAATNGGGAACGTTCGCCTGTTAATCATAATAAATCTGTGAAGCGGGCTTAAATTAGCGGTAACACTTGATGTAACGAATTTCCAGTCTTCGTCCAGCAGCACACCGATAAGTAACCAATCAATCCAGCTTACGTGGTTAGCCATCAGAAGTACAGGTCCTTCGGCTTTTAAAACCTCCGGATTATAAGCACGGAATCCGTAAAACAATTTCAGTAGAAACAGAATAATTCCCCGCAAGATTTTGAAGAAGATTCTGACCACTTTTGAGTAATGATTACTGTCTGTCATTTTTATTTATGTAATTCTATTTTACGGTTTGTTGTCGTTCAGATTATTAACATTTGAATTGCCGGTTTTTTCAGGGAATTTAAGAAATATTACCGCAACTATGATTAAAATGCCTTCAAATAGAAAGACGTTTTTTGGGTTTGCTCCTAATTCAAGGATTAATAAAACCACTGCCCCGCCTATGAGCATTGCCAAATTGTCAAACAGGTTAAGTGTGGCTATTGTTTTCCCGCGTTTTTCAGGATGACTTTCCCACTGGAGAGAAGCGTTTAGCGGTATCAGGAATAACCCTCCGGCAACTCCGGTAATAATTAATAATCCAACAATCAAAATCATCGGTGATTCATAGGAAAAAACGCTCATAATCGCTACCATTATACCCATCATCCAGCCATAATATCTTGTAAAACTTAAATCCCCAACTTTATGCAAATGACCGGCGAGTACACTCCCGCACATAACCCCGATTGCAAGCCACAGAGAAAATAGGGAGATCTCTGAATTAGTTTTCAGATGTAGTATTTCAATGCCCCACGGTTGAAAATTCATTTTAAGGATAGCGCCGCTTGCCCAAAATAGCGCTGCTCCGAATAATATCTTTCGCAACCGAATGTTAGTTAATAGATTTTTGGCGTTATTGAGAAATTGTGAAACGTTTTCCTTAAAAATTACTGAATGATTTGACTTTGTTTTTTCCATCGAAAAAGCAAAACCAAGGCTTATAAGATAAACAATTAGCAAAATATAAAATGCTTTGGCGATAGATAAGTTATCCACGACAACTGCTCCGATCAGAAATCCTGTTAATACCGCGATTATAGTAAGCATCTCGATAACACCGTTTGCCTTTACAAGCAATTGATGAGGAACAATCTCAGGCAGGATTCCGTATTTTGCGGGAGAATAAATGCACGCGCCGATGCCTATTATAAAATAACCCAGTCCAATCCAGAATCTGCTATTTTCGATTAAAATCATTGCAAGTATTGTCCCGGCGATTTTAATCAGATTGGCTGCCACAAGACATCGCGATTTTGCAAACCGGTCGCTCAGAAAACCCGCAAATGGCGCAAGAACAACGTATGGAGCATATAAAAGACAGGTATAAAGTGCATTAGCCATTGCGAGTTCTTTGTCGGAAATCAATCCTTTGGAATGTTCTGCTGCAAGAGGACCGAGAATCAACCATAAAAAGTAATTGTCTCCGAATGCGCCGAGAAATTGGCTTATTAGTAATTTAGTATAATTTCCACCTTTCAGAATCACACCGACAATTGAAATGGTCTGATTCTGATTTTCTGCGTCATTCAGTGTTTTTTGCTCTGTTGTATTTTTACTATTTAAATGGACCGTGTTCATCAAAAATACTTTCAGAAAAGAATAACAACTCTGAATATTATAAGCAAACTTGGTTTTTAACGGTAAGGGCTTGGTTTTTTACATACAATTAAATCCAATCTTACTTAAATTCAGAATATTACAGGTATTTGGCAGCTAATAATAAACCGGCTTAAATAAGGTTGATGAATTAAAGAAAAAGAACGTTAGTTCCGGTAAATCAAAGTTTGCAAAATTTTCATTTTACGGATAAATTTGATTCAGATGATTAACGGGAAGTCTATAGTAGCCCGATGGCATGGGGAGTTCGATGAAGATTCCATAGCCAAGTGGGTGAGCAACATGCGAAAGGAGTTAAGGGGTTCTGTTTCGCTGGGTTTGTTTTTATCTCCCCGAAGTATTTCGATGTAGCACCTGCAATACTTGATATTATACGGATTTACGGAAATGTTCCTGTTTTAGCCGGGTGTTCCTGCTGCTCAAATATTGTTTACGGAGAAGAAAACGAAAATGACGAGAGTTTCGTAGTAGCGCTTTATTCTCTTCCGGGATCAGAAATAAAAGCAGCTCATATTACTCCTGATGATATTTCATCCACTGATAGCAGTGACATTTTCTACCGGAAAACAGGTGTGAGAAGAAATGGGACAAACGGTTGGATCGCTTTTAATGAACCGTATAATTTCGATGGAGAAACTTGGCTTCAAAAATGGAATCAATCATATCCCGGTATTCCATTAATAGGCGCTATTGCCGACGGATACAGAGAGAACGAAGAGATAAAAATTTTCCTTAACGGGCAGGTTTTCAACGAAGGTTGTGTAGTTGTTTCTATTGGTGGCAGGATTGGACTTAAAACCATAGTTTCGCAATCAGCAAAACCTCTTGGTGAAACTTGGACAATAACCCGTGCCGACCATAATGTTATTTATGAAGTGGCGAACATGCCGGCAATTGAATGGTTGGGAATGATATATTCAAAACTTTCGAAAAACGAGAGGAAAAAACTAATTGAGAACTTTCTTGTTGGTCTTGCAGTCAATGAATATAAGGAAAAATTTGAAGCAGGGGATTTCTTAATTCGTGGTTTAATCGGTGGCGATCCGAATGGTGGTTTTATAGAGATTTCCGGATTTACCCGTGCCGGTCAGAGTATTCAGGTTCAGCAGCCGGATCCGTTATACGCAACCAAAGCGTTCGAGAATGCATTAGTTGCTCTAAAACGCTCTCTGAAAGAAGTAGAAGTTTACGGCGGTTGCCTTTTTTGTTCGAAAGGGAGAAGTTATTCGCTTTATATAGATTATGATGCTGAAAAGGTTCAGGAAGTTCTTGGACCTACACCAATAGCCGGATTTCTCAGCAACGGAGAATTCGGACCCGTTAATAAAAATAACTATCTCCATTATTACTCAGCAGTGCTTGGCTTATTCGTAAGCAAATATGATGTTTCCGGTGATGTAAAAGAGTTTTAGTCTTTCAAATTGGAAGTAAAAATTCTCGTGCATAAAAAATACCGGTGAATTACAAATTACTGTCTTTTTTCATATATTCCTCAAACAGAATGGCTTTTATAAATTGAAATAATTTTCTCCAATCGGATTTTTCAACTAACTAATACTTTCATCGAACCGTTTGAAAAAATTCCATTTAGAGAGTATTTTTTTAACAATTAATATGGTTAATAAATACCAAAAAAATAAACCAAAACCTCAACCGAAAATACAGTTATGATAAACATATCTCGCAGGCAGTTCATTACAACAACAGTAGCAGGATTAGGCTCGGCAGCGGTACTTAAATATTCTCTCAGAGCTCAGGAAGTTAAACCAGGTTCGTTCAAGGGAAATGACATAGTTGAACTTGGAAAAACCGGCATAAAAGTATCACGTCTTGCTCATGGGACAGGTTACAATGGTTCGCGCAGGTCTTCTGCCCATACACGGCTTGGACAACAGGCGTTCTCTGCACTGCTTCGTCACAGTTTTGACCAAGGGGTGTTCTTTATTGACATGGCAGACTTATATGGATCGCACCCATTCGTTCGCGAGACATTCAAAGGAGTGGACAGAAGCAAACTTGTTTTCTTATCGAAAATTTGGCCTCACAAAGCAGACTGGACAACACCGAGCGGCGGAGCAAAGGAAGAAGTAGAGAGATTCCTTAAGGAACTTAACACTGATTACCTTGATATATGCCTCATTCACTGTGTTATGAACGATAAATGGGCTGAACAATTTAAGAGGATCCGCGATGAACTATCTGAATTAAAAGAGAAGAAAGTAGTCCGGGCAGTTGGCGTTTCATGTCATGACTTTGGCGCGCTAAAAGTAGCGGCAACTTTGCCATGGACGGAGGTAATTTTTGCTCGTATCAATTACAAAGGTGGACGCGATTACTCGATGGATGCATCTGTCGATGAGGTTACTGATGTTCTTAAGACTGCTCGTAAGAATGGCAAGGCAGTAGTTGGAATGAAAATCTTCGGCGCCGGCAAACTTGTCAAACCAGAGGAAAAGGATGAGTCTCTGAAATATGTTTTCCGAAATAA
>JGI24721J44947_10001944_pt1:0-22500 | contig 29533 bp, 27 predicted proteins | sample YelNatPaOPGAMG01_FD_44947 | JGI IMG/M metagenome (IMG submission 44947) | reverse complement strand
AAATTTTAAAAATTGAAAAAGACAAGGTTGATTCACAAAAAGAAAGTGCAGAAGAAAACGACTAAATCAAAAAGGGGGCTAATTGCCTCCTTTTTCACTTGAAAAACTAAAAAAAGTGAGGTAGTATTTGTGCGAATGAGGCTTTTAATTGTTGAAGATGAAAAAACATTAGCTAATTTAATAAAAAAAGGGTTTGAAGAAGAAGGTTTTGCGGTTGATGTTGCCTATGATGGGGAAGACGGCCTTTATTTTGCGCAAAATAATGTGTACGATGCCATTGTCCTTGATATTATGCTGCCTATAATCGACGGGGTAAGTCTGTTAAAAACACTTAGAAGCCAAAACAATTCAACGCCTGTAATTATGCTTACAGCTAAAGATACTCTAAAAGATAAAGTTTTAGGTTTAGATAGTGGCTCTGATGATTATCTCACTAAACCATTTTCATTTGAAGAATTACTATCTAGAACAAAAGCCATTATAAGAAGACGATATGCAACTTCAAGCCCAATTATTACAATTAATGATTTAGAAATTGATACGGCAAAAAAAACGGTTAAAAGGGCAAATGTAGCAATAGAGCTTTCTGCTAAAGAGTACGCTTTACTTGAGTTTTTAGCGGTAAACAAAGATAAAGTAGTAAGCCGCACAATGATTATCGAGCATCTTTACAACGAGGATTTTGATTTAGACAGCAATATTATAGATGTATTTATTAATAAACTTAGAAATAAAATCGATAGAAACTTCAACAAAAAACTCATACACACAATTCGTGGTATGGGCTACAGCATAAAAGAGTGAACTCTATAAAGTTTCGATTGTTTATATACTACTGTGCTATATCTTTTGTAATATTTGGCATACTTGGTGTTTTTTTATACTTCAGCCTTGAAGATACCGTTTTAAGGTCTATTGATAATAGCCTAAATGCAAAAGCTAAAGCTATTGCTACGCTTATAAGCGAAGATGAAGGGGTTAATTTTAAGTTTTCAGATGAAATCCTTAAAGAATACTCACAGCACTCAAAACAGTATTTTCAAATCATTCAAGGCTCTAAAATAATTGAAAAATCGCAGTCTTTAGGTGAAAACACACTACCTATCATAAATAAAACCCAAACAGTTAATTTTAAAGACGAGCCCGTTCGCATCGTGCCTTTTAGCTTTTTAATAAATAACAAACAATTTACAATAGAATGCGCCCAGGATATCGACAACCAGATAGATTTGCTTCAAACTTACCTTGGGATACTATCTATAGCAATAGTCATTGCAATTTTTTTGAGTGCTTTGGTCGGGCTATTCATTGTCAATACAATGCTAAAGCCTATTAAAAAAATTTCTCAAACTATAAGCAAGCTTTCTGAGTCCAATTTATTAAAAAGCCATATCGATGAAAATGTTGCAAGCGAGCTAAAACCGCTTGCAGTAGCCTTTAACCGAACATTTGAGCGCCTTGACAATGTTTTTGTAAGGCAAAAGCAGTTTGTTGGTGATGTGTCTCACGAGCTAAAAACACCTCTAAGCGTCATACTAATGGAAACAGAAATGGCATTGAGGAAACAACGCAATTTACAAGAATATATCAACACAATAAATCAAATAAAAGACAGCGCGGTTCATATGAAAGGCATTATAGAAACTCTCTTGAAGCTAATTTCGATAGAAAACACAAAACTTATAGAGAAAAAAACTTGCGATATTAAAGAAATGATGCAAAAGTCTATTGCACTTTTAAAGCAGCAGTTAGAAAAAAAGCGCATAGTTTTTAGCATCACAGGCGATACATTTTTTATCGAAGCAGACGAAACACTCATGATTGAAGTTTTTTTAAACTTATTAGACAATGCAATCAAATACAACAAAGAAAATGGCACAATCGATATTGCGATAAATCCCGATAAAAAGATCGTTGAAATCACAGATAGTGGGATTGGAATACCAGATAGAGAATTAGATAAAATTTTTGATAAGTTCTACCGCGTTGACCCTTCTAGAGCAAAAACAATCGAAGGCTTAGGGTTGGGCTTAAGTCTTGTTAAGGAAATTTTAGATTTACACAAAGCTAAAATTGAGATTAAAAGTACACCAAATATTGGCACAAAGGTAATAATTTTATTTTAAAAAATCACACTTAGACTTAAAAACAACTGCTTGTAAAAATTAATCTAAACATCTAAAAATCATACTCAGCGCTTAGAAACAACTGTCTTGCTTTTGCTGTTGTTATATTTTGTGCTTGATTGTAGTAGTTGGTTTTGAATATATCGTACTCTAATCTCAGTGTTGTTGATTTTNTCAAATTGTAGCTTATACCTAAAAACCTACCATCTGCTGATTGAATTGATTGGTTTGAGCTGTTTAAATCAGACATAAAGTTTAATTTATCAAAACCACCATATATACCCCACTTATCAGTTATGGCAAAATTTGCCTCTATATTGTAGGCTCTAAATTTTCTTGCAGTGTTATGCGCACTATAGCAGTTTGGTACTTCTGTTTCAGATTGACTATCGCCAGATTCAATTAGACCTNCATAGTTTGTTGCACCGTGGCCGTATACAAACTCAGATTGAAGCGTAAGGTTTTTTACTGGCAGGCTNNTNCCTAGGCCGTATACATAAGGCCAGTGAGAGTCTTTAGAGTTAATGTATATTTGCTGGGTTTCTAAGAACCCATAGAGCCTTGCTTTTGAGCCTTCAAAGGGAAACTCTACATCCACTTTAGTGCCAATACCGGGTATTTTTGTTGTGATATTTTTGGACTTTAGCTCATCATCTGTTAAGAAAAAGCGATTTAAGTTTTCTAAAGCGATTGTTGGTTTTATGATTAATTTATGTGTTTCAAAACTTCCTTCTAGCCTTAGTTGGTCTGTGCCAAATGGCCATGTTTGATTAAAGCCAGGCATAGCGTAGTAGTTATCCGAGAAAGTATTTAGCTCACCTATTGGGTTTGCTTCTCCAATAAGAAAAGATAGATTATCGTTTATAGCGTAGCTAAAATATGCTTTTAAAAGCCAGAAGGTGTTGTTGTCTGACTCAAAGTCACCTTCAATATCTGCTCTAATTCTATCTTCCTTTATACTAGCGCCTAGTTTAGTAGTACCTGTGTATGTTTGGAAGTTTGTAAATTGATTGCCGTTTTTTAAACCGTTGTATGCAGTGTTAGCTGGGTATGTAGGAGGTGGGGGTGTATAGTTATTGTTGCCCCACACAAAGTACTGCTTTATTGAACCAAAAAGGTCTATGTCGGGGGTGCTTGAAAGTTGTGCAGCTAAAGCGCTTTGCGATAAAATTGTTAAAAAAAGGGCTAAACTCCATAGTTTAAAATACCTCATAACCCACCTAAAGCTTAATTAATCTTCATCTTTGCATACGCTTTTTTGTAATAAATATAGGCTCCAACCCAGCTTAAAATTAAAACAACAACAATCCCTAAACCCAGCTGGCTAAAAGGTATGTTTTGGACAAATACAAAAAAAGGCGATGTTAGATTCAATTCTGTAGACAACACCTGAATCCATTCAATTGTTCCTACAAATAAAGCTACAAATACGCTTGCTCCTGTTACAAAAATATTGAAAAATAGCTTTCTTACTACATCATTCATTGCCCAATCATACACCTTCATCATTGCAAGTCCGTCTAAACTGTCCATAAGGCTCATACCTGCTGTAAATAATAATGGAAATACCAGTATACCCCATATAGGCAAATGTGAATTTTTTGCTAAAGCGGCTGAGATTCCAAGCACAGCTACTTCTGTTGCGGTATCAAAGCCAAGACCAAACAAAAAACCGATTGGGTACATCTGGTAGCTTTTATTGATTTTTTTGTACAAAAAGCCAAAAAATCGTCCCATAAGACCTCTTTTGGCTAGTAGGTTGTCAATTTCTTCATGTTTGATATTGCCTTTTTGGTACTCTTTTGATAAATCATAAAGGCTTTTTACTACAATTAAGTTCAAAATACCTATAATTGTTAAAAATAAAGCAGAAACAGTAGTGCCAAAAATATTGCCAAAATTTTTTAAAAAATCCATATGCGTTTGAATTGCCCTTGCAGCTATAATAATCCCAAAAGATAGTAAAATAACCACAGTTGAATGACCCAAAGAAAAAAATAAACCCACGCCTACAGGCTTTTGGTTGTCTTGCCTGAGCTTTCTGGTTACATTATCAATAGCTGCTATGTGGTCTGCATCAAAGGCATGCTTTAAACCAAAAAAATAAGCTAGCAAACCCAAGCTTGAAAGCACAGGGCTTAATTTAACAATGTAAAAAAAAGCACCCCATGCTACAAGATTAAACAGAGCAATAAAAATAAACATTGAAATAGTGCGTGATTTAAATGACATCTCCCCCTCCTTAGTATTACTAAAGATTAGATAGTAATACTAACATATTACATTTCAATTAAAATAAAATTACAAATGTAGTAAAAAATTAAAAAATTGACATAAGTCAATTTTTTTTAGAAATAATATGATAAATTTGAAAAAAAGTTGTAATTTTGGGGTATTTATGCAAGAAAAGCTATGGCTAAAGAAACTTGTTATAATAGCAATAGTTGGTGTATTAATTGGTATTTTGATCTCTTACTCAACATATGTTGGCGTTGAAAAAACAGCTGGTGAAAATTTCTGCTCTTTTTGCCACACAATGAAGCCTATGGTAGAATCATACAAGTTAGATGTGCATGGAGGCAACAATCAATTTGGTTTTAAAGCTCAATGCACAGATTGCCACCTCCCCCACAACAATGCTGCTAATTATTTGTTGACAAAAGCTCAAACAGGTATCAATGATGTATTTTTTGAGTCTTTTACAAATACTTCAAAAATAAATTGGCAAGAAAAATTAAAAGAGCCAAATAAATTTGTATATGATAGCGGCTGTCTGAAGTGTCATAGTAACTTACAAGAAGAATCTCTACAAAACCAAAGGGCGTTTTTAGCTCACAGAGCATATTTCGCAAAAACAACCACTCAATCGTGCGTAGACTGCCACAGTAATGTTGGTCACAAAGATTTAAAAGAATTTATTAAGTCATAGGGGGCTCTTATGAAGAAAACTTTGGTAATTGTGGGCGTTATCTTCCTTTTGGTCATTGTAGGTAGCGCTAGTTGGTTTTTAAGCAGGGCTAACAAAGCCCAAAATCAAATTGTGGCTGAAAATCCGACTGTTTCTCAAAACAATTCAAACTTGCGCTATGCCAATATTGCATATTCTGAAAAAATAACACTATCAAAAGGCAAAGGAGTAACAAAGGAAGCAGCTCATGTATAGAATGTCACTCTCAAAAAACTCCCGCTATTGTGCAAGATTGGTCAAAAAGCTCAATGGCTCATGCAGGTGTAAGCTGTATCGATTGCCACGGCGTTTCGAAAGATAACCCAATGGCTAACCAGAATTGTCCCGGTGTAAAAGGTACAAATATATATGTTAGCAAAATGGTATCGCCTAAAACCTGCGCAAAATGCCACCCAAACGAAGTTAAAGAATTTGAAGAAAGCGGTCATGCAAGGGCTGCCATTCATATAGTGGCACTCAAACCAGACCAGGCGTTGCTTGCGCATGAAGATATGGGTATGCCTCAATACAAAGATGCAGTATTGCTAACAGGCTGCGCTCAATGTCACGGCTCTATTATTAAAATGGGACCAAATCACGAACCTACACAAGGCACCTGGCCAAGCCACGGCATAGGTAATGTTTACCCAGACGGTGGAGTGGGCAATTGCGCAGCTTGTCACTTTAATCACCAATTCTCTATTGCACAGGCAAGAAAACCATCATCCTGCGCTACATGTCACCTTGGCCCAGACCATCCAGATATAGAAGTGTATGATAATTCAGTTCACGGTGCACTATTTGCAGCTCATGGCGACAAATGGCATTGGGATAGTCCTCCTGGTGCTTGGATACCTGGTGTAGACTACAATGCACCAACTTGTGCTACATGNCATATGAGCGGTGTAAATGGTTTACAACCCACTCACAATATCGATATGAGGCTAAAGTGGAATCTTTGGGCGCCAATTTCAAAAGAAAGGACTGGCGGTTACGAGACTGCGGCTTTCACATACATGAAAACAGGTAAATTTACAGCAGGTAACCCTCTTGCTGGAAACCCACAAGGGCCTCAAGAAGCAAGAAAACAAATGCTCCAAGTATGCGCATCGTGTCATACTCAATCATTTGCAAACAACTATTTAGCTATGGCTGACAAGCAAATAGAACTCTATAATAAATATGCCCACGCAGCAAGCGAGATGATAAATACATTAGAAAAGAAACACTTAATGATGAAAGATCCTTGGGCAGATCCAGCTTTTAGAACATACTACTATATGTGGCATCACGAAGGCAGAAGAATGCGCCAGGGTGCAGCAATGGAAGGTCCAGATTATTCACATTGGCACGGTGTATTCCAATTACAGCAAAGTCTAAGAATACTACAGGCAATTTACAACCAGCGTATGAAAGACGGCAAAATCGATCCTAACCAAATTGGCGGCGTTGGCATGGGCGAGTAAGCAATTTTGCCAAAGTGTTTACAACAAACACTTTGGCTTTTTTGCCATTGAAAACTACATTCAAAAATAGTAATATAAAAAAAGGTTGGAATGTTTTTAATGATTTTTAATATCAAAGAGGTTTTAAATGTATTCTAATGTATTATCAATTGCTAATTTTATTTACATTGCAAGCTCAATTGTTTTTATCCTGAGTTTTATAGTAAAGAAAAAAAGCCTTGATACAGCAGGAAAGAGTATTTTTGTGCTTGCGTTTCTTGTTGAATTTTTGTACTTTGCGCTAAGAACCATAGAAACCTACCAAAAAGGATACAACTACCTACCTGTTACAAACGCTTTTGAATCATTTGTTTTTTTTACATTGTGTTTGGGGTTTTTGCAGACGATCATAATTAAAAAAACTTCAAGCTTTATTGTCCTTTTAAGCTCAATTGTAATTAGCGCAACACTTCTTGCCTTATCAATTGCTGGCTTTAGCGAACACATTGAGCCGCTAATACCAGCCCTTAAAAGCAACTGGCTTGTTGCACATGTCATTACTTCTTTTTTAGCTTATGCTGGTTTTGCAATGAATTTTGCAGCAAGCGCATTTGTGCTTTACACATCAAGAAAGTATATTGATAAAATTACTGGCTCATTGGCATTTGGTGCACTGCTTAGCTTAATGTTTACAGCATTTATTGTGTCAATTACACACTCAAAACCGTTTGTTGTAGGTATTGTATTCTGGGTAATCATTTCAAGTATGCTTTTTGTATTGGGCTTTTTGCTAAAGCCTTACGAGAAAAAAGAATGGATTGAAAAACCGCTTATTTTTGGTTTTGTGCTACTTACAATTGGCATTATTACGGGTTCAATCTGGGCAAAATACGCCTGGGGCGGATACTGGAGCTGGGACCCAAAAGAAACCTGGAGCTTTATCACTTGGATTGTTTATTTAATAAACCTGCACTTTGTTAGAAAGAGAAAAACTGTAAGGTTTTTGGCTTATTTAGGTGTCATTGGGTTTGTGTGCGTGCTTATTACATATTTAGGCGTCAATTTTATACTGCCGGGGTTGCACAGCTATGGCTCAAATTAAAATAATCATTGACAAAATATACAACTTTTTAAAAAGTTTGACGCTAGCTGTAATACTGCTTAGCTTGATAGCTTTTTTCAGCGCTATTGGCACAATTGCAGGCAATGTAGCGTTCTTAAAAGATTTAGGCTTAGACAATGTTTACTACTCAAAATGGTTTTTGGTGCTTATTGTTTTGTTTGTTGTAAATTTAGTACTGTGCACACTAAGTATGATACCTGTTACAACTGCTTTGTTTAGCCCAAGCGCTCCAAATAAAACCTTCAAAAGCAAAAGAGAAAATGCCAAAGAACACTTAATAGCCCTGCTTAAATCAAAGAAATTATACATTCAACAAAAAGGTGATCTTATTGCAGCCTATAGGTACCCTGTGAGAAAATTTGCCGTATATGGCATACACCTTGGCATACTAATTATTGCTTTTGGCGCTTTGGTAGGCTCTATTTGGGGTTTTCGAGGCATAATGGAAATTCCTCAAGGAAACTCAAGCAGTCTTATAATAACAAGAAACAGCTATGTGAACCTGCCTTTTGCAGTTTACAATAAAAACTTTACAGTTAGCTTTTACGAGGATAAAAATATACCATCTGAGTACAAAACCACTGGCTACATTTTAGACAACAATCAAAAAATACCATTTAGCACAATGGTAAATCACCCTTTTGTGTATAAAGGCGTGTGGTTTTACCAGGCAAGCTACCAGCTAAACCCTATGAAAAGCTTTATCATATTAAATGTAAACGGCTCAAATGTAAAACTGCACATGCACAAACCGATAACTTACGACAATACACAGTTTTATCTTGCAAATTTGAGTTATTACAACTCAAAGCCCATTGCGCTTTTGTATGTAGAGCTGCCTCAAGGAAGTGCTTCTGGTTGGATAAAATTAGGCGACAGCGCCCAACTTGGACCCATTAATATAGACTTTAGTGATGCAAAAGAAAGCTATATTACGTTTTTGAGCGTAGCAAAAGACCCGGGCTCAACTATAGTAGCTTTTGGCTTTATAGTAGTTATTTTAAGCTTGCTTTTAATCTTTTTTAAGTTTAGACGCAGAGTTTATAAAATAGAAAATATTTAAATAAAAGGAAAATGGTTTTTTGTAAGTCTAAAAAGCGCTAGACTTATACTAAAAAAACAAAAAAGGAGGCAAAAGCAAATGCCTCGCCTCCTAAAATAAGTGCTTTTAAATCAAAGCGATTAGAAGCCTGTGTATTGACCTGTGCAGGAATCGTAAGAAACTTTTTTATTCTTCCCACCAATATCATCAGCTTTAATATTTGCACTGTAGCCTTCCACTTTATAGCCATTTGCGCAAGTATCAAGAGAAGTAATTGTAATAGTATTGCCGGCTGAAATGTTAAATATACCACTTGCATTGCTAGTAGAATTGGTTCCATTTGCATCAAACGATCCAGCGCCTGTCTATCTGTATCATAGACACCTGTTGGATATACTCCATTAGTCGCCTGATATGCTTCCATTGCTGTTACCGCATTTTTCACATCGCTTCTTACAGAATCTAAATAAGCGCCCTGTTTGTACTTCATAAACTGCGGTATAGCAATAGCCGCCAAGATTGCTATGATTGCAATAACAATCAATAGCTCAATCAAAGTAAAACCCGCTTGCTTACGCAAAGTCCCCTTTTAGTGCCACATCATGCTTTAGATTTAGCATGATTCACCTCCTAAATATGAATTATATTTTAGACAATAAATGAACATATCATAAAAAGTCAAGAAAAATCGTACCTTAAAATTATTTTTTTTGCAGTTTATATTTTGCTGTATCTTCTTAATATCTGCTTTGCTCTTATTGGGTATGAAAAGAAAATACTAAACCCGCTAAATATGTGCACAAGCCTGCTAAAGGGCAAAAGCAAAAACAATGTAAGCCCCATAAATATATGGAGTTTGTAAATAAAAGGTATGCCGTTTAGGTAGTTCACAGCGCCTGCTTTAAACAAAACTATTGACTGAGCGTAATTTCCAAAGTTAACAAGCCAATCGCCGTTTTTGTCCAACAGGTAAGAATACGGTACACTCATTAACCCAGCAGCAACCGTTAGGAAGATCCACAGCAAAACAACCAAATCCATTGTTGTAGATGTATTGTACAAAAAATCATTAAAAAATCGTCTGATGATAAGTATAAAAGCGCCAATTATACAAATGACGCCAGATATTGAGCCAGCGTAAATTTCTACAATCTGGTGCGTTTTGTCTGTTAAGCCAAAAAGTTCAAAAATATAGTGCGGTGTCAAAAGCCCACCTAAATGGCCAAAAAACAGTGCAATAATGCCAATGTGAAATAGGTTGCTGCCAAGTCTTAACTGGTCTTTTTCTAATAACTCACTTGAGCTTGATTTCCAGTTTAAAGGCATATAAACAAACCTTACAAAACTACCTACGACAAAAACAGCCAAAACAATATACGGGTAAATACCAAATAAAAAATAATCAAGGTAGCTCACTTAAAACCTCCTTTTTGGCTAATGCTTCAAAAACAAGCGCATAAGGACTATTTAAATCCTTTAGTTTTTTATAAATCTTATCAAAAACATCACTGTATTTATCAATTTCAGCCAAAGCTTTATCTTTTTCAATCAAAGATAAATACTCTAGGTAAACTGGCAGATAATCGGGTGTGTGATTTTGCGTTATACTTAAACCTTCAAAAGCGTATTTATCAAGAAACTCAAGCATTTTGCTGCCTTTATTTTTTTCATCGCTAAAATGCTCTAGAATATACAAGCTACACGCTGGCGTAAGGTCAAAAATAAAAGTATAATCTTTTTGCAGGTCAATTANATCTTTTGAATTTTGCATATAATCTATTAAAGGNTCTAAAAAACTCAATTTAGTATTACAAATATNCTCTTTAAACTCGCTNCAGTGGCTTATTAATGCTTCGTCTGGGTATAACAGNAGCACTGAAAAAAGCTTAAGAGTTTTCATCTTTTTTTCACGCTTTTGTCCTAAGTTTTATATAGTATGCTATACCAATTGAAATTACAGCTAATACTACAAATACTATAAAGCCCTTTGCATACCCAGCGCTTTTATAGATTGCAACAAATTCGCCCATAATAGGTGGTATAACAAAACCGCCAAAAGCGCCAAGTCCACCTACCCATCCTGCTGCGCCCCCTACTGCATCACTTACAAGTTTTGGAACAAGTTTAAATACAGCAGCATTATTAACTCCCATACCTACTGCAAGTATTATCTCTGAGATAACTGCTATACCGATTGATTTTGCCAAAAACAAGCCTAAAGCACCAATGCCCATAAGTGTTAAAGAAATAATGGCTGTTGTTGAGCCACCAATCTTATCTGCTATAGCACCTCCTGCTATGCGTACAAGAGAAGTCAAAATCGAATATGTAGCAGTTAAAAGCCCTGCATACACAAGACTTAAATCAAAGTATGATTTCCAGTATGTTGGAAACCATGCAGTTAAAGCCACAAAACCACCGAATGTTGCAAAGTATAAAATTACAAGCAGCCAAGTATTTAAGTTTTTGGCAGAAACAATTAAGCTTTCTATAAGGCTTTTTGATGGAAATAGCTCTTGACCTAATTGTTTTGCTTGACTAAGCGCTTTTTGGGCGTCTAAGCCCTTTTGTCTCAATTGAAAATAGGGTGCATTCTTGCCTGTTATATAATACAAAATTGTCCCTATAACCAAAAACCCAAGCCAAATAAGGTAAGAGTTAAATAAGCCTAACCTATGTAAAGCTACTGGAAGCAAGAAAGAAAAAATACCGGGTGCCAAATTGCCCACGCCTGCGTATGTGCCAAGAGCAAAGCCCTGCTTTTTTTGAGAATACCAATAAGAAACCTGACTAATGCCAACAGAAAATGTAGCAATACCACTGCCGCTAAGCAGCCCAAACAACAGCAAAAGCCCATATACACCGCTTCTTAAATTGTTAAACATAACCATATAAATAACAATAGTCAAACCTAAAAGTCCAATAATGGCAATTAACATTAAGATTAAAAATGGCTTTCTGCCACCTGTAGTATCTACCCAAGCAGAAAACGGTATTCTTAGCAATGAACCCGATAATGCAGGCATTGCTACTAAAAGTCCTACCATTTGCGGTGTTAGGTTCAAAATATCCTTAAATTTTGCAGCAGTTGGTCCAAAAAGTGCAACAGCTGCAAAACCAAAAAAGAACCCTAAGGTAGCGCCAAATAACCCCTGTGCGGGTGTGCCTTTTACTTGATCCATTTTAGCCTCCAAAATCATTTTTTAAAAAACCTGTTAAGCCCTGCTCTTTAAAATTATTTTCATCAAGCTCCCTATGCGCTGTAGGTATACAAAAACGCTCTTCATATTTTGCAATGGCAAGCAAGTTGTACATTTCTTCGGCTTGNTTAATGGTCAANCCTACANTTTTGAGTAGATTATCGTTGATTGTGCCTTCTACATTTTTTTGCCTATTAAAAGCCCTCAGTGCCAAAAGTTTTTTTAGTGCCATTACTATAGGCTCTNTATTTGATGCACAAAACAGGTTTGCCAAATAATCTACTGGCAAACTTAAGTCTTCGATACTGCCAAACACACTATCATTGCTAAAAAGTTCTGGCTTGTTTATGATTGGAGAAAGAGGCGGTATGTAAAAGTTCATAGGAAGCGTCCTAAACTCAGGATGAAGGCCAAATGCAATCTTCCACTCTACCACCATCTTATACACTGGCGAATTTTGCGCTGCTTCTATAAAATTTTGAGGTATACCATCAATTTGAGCCTGCTTTATGACGGCTTCATCAAATGGGTTTAAAAAAATACTCATCTGAGCTTCATAAAGTTCTTCTTTATTTTGAGTTTTAGCTATTTCTTCGATTTTTCTTCGTCGTAGAGCAAAACGCCAATATAGCGGATTTTGCCTACACATGATTCTGAGCATACTGTGGGCTTTCCTACTTCTAAACGAGGGTAGCACAGTATACACTTTTCTGATTTTCCAGACTTGTAATTGTAGTAAATCTTTTTGTAGGGACATGCGCTAATGCACATACGCCAGCCTCTGCACTTATTTTGATCAATAAGCACAATACCATCTTCGTCCCTTTTGTATATAGCCCCCGATGGACAGCTTGCAACGCAGGCTGGGTTTAGGCAGTGGTTGCAGAGTCTTGGCAAATACATCATAAATGTGTTTTCAAACTCCGCATAGATGTCTTTTTGTAAATTTTGAAAATTATAATCCTGGGAGCGTTTTTCAAATTCACCTGATAGGTCGTCTTCCCAGTTTGGACCCCATTGTATTTCCATTTCTTTTTTTGTAATGCTTGATATAGGTTTTAGGGACGGAAAATACTCGTCTTTTGAGAGTTTCAAATACTCATAATCAAACTCAAAAGGCTCGTAATAGTCATTTAACTTTGGCATATGGGGGTTTGCAAATATATTTAGCAAAATTGAGCTTCTTGAGCCTAAATTTAGTTTTAATTTATTATTTTCAAGCTTCCAGCCGCCTTTATACTGTGATTGATTTTCCCAACCTTTGGGGTAGCCTATGCCTGGTTTTGTTTCTACATTATTAAACCACGCATATTCTAAACCATCCCTTTTTGTCCATACATTTTTGCATGTAACAGAGCATGTGTGACAGCCAATGCATTTATCCAAATTTAAAACCATTGAAAGCTGCGCTTTTACCCTCATAGCGCCTCCTTTGTTTTTGTTATAGCCGACCAGGTAGGTTTTTCTAATTTTCTTACAATTACAAAATCATCCCTATTTGAGCCAATTGTGCCGTAATAATTAAACGAGTAAGACAATTGCGCATATCCGCCAATCATATGCAGAGGGTTTAATAATATTTTAATTACGCTGTTGTGAACACCACCCCTATTGTTTGTCCTGTTAGATATTGGTGTATTTATAACCTTATCCTGGGCGTGATACATAAAGGCGCTGCCTTTTGGGATTCTTTGACTTACAACCGCCCTTGCAACAACAACACCGTTTTTATTAAACGCTTCAATCCAATCATTGTCTTTGACACCTAAAGCTTTAGCGTCTGTTTCGCTAATCCATATATGCGGCCCACCTCTAGATAGGGTTTGTATTATAAGTAAATCTACATATGTAGAGTGTATGCCAAATTTTTGGTGAGCTGTGCTCCATTTTAATGTTAGGGTATTTTCTCCACTTTCAATGTTTGTTAGGGATTGAGCATTAACGGGCGGTTTGTAAACAGCAAAATTTTCTCCAAATAACTGCATCCACTTATGGTCTTGATAAAACTGAATTCTACCTGTTAGCGTGCGCCACGGTATAAACTCATGCACATTTTGATAATTTGCGCTGTATGGTATATCTTTTGATTCAATACCGCTCCAGATTGGCGATGTAACTGTCCTTCTTGGCTGAACTTGTAAATCTTGAAATCTTAAACTATAATCAACAGGCGGTCTTACACTGTTGTGCAAACTGCCAGTTTTTTTTGATAGATTATCAAAAGCCTTATGAGAAACTTTTGCGTTGGTTTCTGGCGCTAACTCCAAAATTGCCTCGCANACTTGCCTTGCATCTTCAATTTTTGGCCTATTATCTATTTCTCCATTTAGTCTCTTTAAAAACTCAACTTCATCTTTTGTATCCCAGCTCACACCTTTTGCCCCATTGCCAGCTTTTTCTAGCAGTGGTCCAAGNGTAATGTACTGCTTGTAAACNTTTGGGTAGTCTCTTTCAATAACGCTAATCGATGGAAAGTTTTTGCCAGGCACAATCTCAACATTATCAACTTTCCAATCCTTTGGCTCAAATGCCTGAGCCAGTTCAGTTTTTGTATCGTGCATCTGGGGTGACTAATACAAGCTCTTTTTGAACACCTAAATAATCTTTTGCAAGCTCAGAAAACTTTTTTGAGAGTTCTTTAAAAATATCCCAATCGTTTTTACTTTCCCACAGGGGGTCTAGTGCTTTTGAAAATGGGTGAATAAAAGGATGCATATCAGTTGTGCTTAAATCTTCCTTTTCATACCAGCTTGCAGCAGGAAGCACAATGTCTGAATATATGCAGGTAGTAGACATTCTAAAATCAAGTGTTACAAGCAGATCAAGCTTACCATCAACGGGCTCTCTCCAGACAATTTCTTTTGGTCTTTTTGATTCGTCTATTTCTTTTGCCAAAACACCAGATTTTGCACCCAGCAAGTGCTTTAAAAAGTACTCATGACCTTTTGAGCTTGCGCCAAGCAAATTTGACCGCCATACAAACATATTTCGCACAAAGTTAACCGGGTTGTCTGGATCTTCAAAAGCAAATCTTATCTTAGATTCTTTTAGGTTGTTTATTAGATACTCTTTGGGGTCAATGTTTTGGGTTTGCGCTTCTTTTACTATCTCTATTGAGTTTTTATCCAAATAAGGTGCAGCGGGCAGCCATCCCATTCTAATTGCTTTTACATTAAAATCCGCTGGCGTGTAGTCTTTGTATGTACTTTCTGCCAAAGGCGACAATAAATCACCAATTTTTACATCTTCATATCTAAATTGGTCTGTATGAAAGTAATAAAACGATGTGGAGTTCATCTGCTTGGGCGGTCTATACCAATCAAGCGCAAATGCAACAGCACTCCAGCCTGCAAGCGGTCTTACCTTTTCCTGACCAACATAATGTGCCCAACCACCGCCTGATTGGCCTATGCAACCGCACATTGTAAGCATATTGATTACGCTTCTATAGATTGTATCTGTATAGTAGTAGTGATTGACGCCAGCGCCAATTATTACCATAGATTTACCTTTTGTTTGGAGGGCATTTTTTGCAAACTCCCGAGCAATCTTAATAACAACTTCTCTTTTTACGCCAGTAATTTTTTCCTGCCAAGCTGGCGTATAGGCGCACTCATCATCATAGCTTTTAGCGGTATTTGGGTCGTTTAGGTTTCTGTCAATCCCGTAGTGGGCTGCCAATAAATCAAATACGCTTGCAACTAAATACTCATTATTGTTATTATTGATTTTTAGCGCTGGCACTTTTCTTTTAATAATAGAGTTATTTGTAAAATCAGCAAACCCTACTTCAACAACATCGCTTGCTAAATCAATAAGGCTTAACTTTGGGTCTATATCTGTATCTGTTAATGAGTCTTTTGTATGCAGGTTCCATTTACCATTATCCTCGTATCTAAAACCTATACTGCCGTTTATTACCGCAGGCTGTTTTGTATTTGCATCAATAACAACAGTTTTCCAATCATCTGATTCTAATGGGTTTGCAAGTATATCTGAGGCTCTTAAAAATCTATCTGCAATAAAGTAATCATCTTTGTTTCCTTAAAATCACAAGGTGCGGCATATCACTGTAGCGTTTTACATAACTGTTAAAATACTCATTGGTTTTATCAATATGAAATTCTTTAAAAATCACATGACCCATTGCAAGCGCAAGAATTGCGTCTGTGCCGGGCCGCGGCGCTACCCATACATCTGCAAACTTTGAAGCTTCACTAAAGTCTGGAGATATCACAACTGTTTTTGTTCCTTTGTAGCGAACTTCTGTGTAAAAATGTGCATCTGGTCTTCTTGTTTGAGGCACATTTGAACCCCACAGCACTAAGTATGTAGAGTTATACCAGTCAGCTGACTCTGGGACATCCGTTTGCTCGCCAAACACCTGCGGTGAAGAAGGTGGCAAATCGCAGTACCAATCGTAAAAACTACCAACCACACCGCCAATTAGAGATAAATACCTAGCGCCTGAGGCATAGCTAACCATACTCATAGCTGGAATTGGGCTAAAACCAAAAATCCTATCTGGTCCGTATTTTTTAATTGTATAGATATTTGCCGCTGCAATAATCTCAAGGGCTTCGTCAAAGCTAACCCTAACAAAACCACCTGCACCACGCTTTTGCTTGTATAGTTTGCTATCGCTTGACTCTACTATTGCTTTCCAGGAATCTATTGGGTTTAGAGTTTTCCTTTTTTCTCTATATAACCTTAATAAATCACCTCTTATCATGGGATGTTTTATACGGTGTGGGCTGTATAGGTAGCTTGAGTAGCTTGCCCCGCTTGGGCAGCCGCGTGGTTCGTATTCTGGAAGACCTTCTTGTGTCTGGGGGTAATCGTTTTGTTGGATCTCGTATGTAATAATGCCGTTTTTAACATAAATTTGCCAACTGCAGGAGCCTGTGCAATTAACACCGTGCGTGCTTCTTACTACTTTATCATAAGCAAATCTATTTCTGTAACCATTTTCCCATGTCCTATCCTCATACCTTGTCTCACTAAAGCCATCTGCGCTTTTTTGAGACTTTTTGAAAAAAGAATAGCGCTCTATAAAACCCATACTACCCCCTTTTGTTTGTCTATTTTAATCTAATATAATCAGTTTTTTTGAAAAAAAAATTGACATATGTCAAAAATTTAAAAATTATTTTAATCTTTTTTAATGTAGCTTTTTATTTAACTAGAGCTTTCCTCATCCAAAAGCCTCTTTTGACCTTCTAATTTTTTTATTTGAGATACATCTTGCATAACTTCCAATGTACCAAAATACTCTCCATTTTCATCATAAACGGGAAAATATATTATATACAGAAACTTATCCTGAAAATTAATCCAGAAATCAGCCGATTTTCGCTTCTTTGCCTTAAAATCATCGAGGATTTTTTGTACTAGATGCAAACTCTTTGGGGGATGGCATTTTTGCACTTTTCTGCCAATGTCTAATTTTGTCCTTGCAAATGTCCTACCATCTCTTGGCAGATTAAAATACACTACATTATCGTCTTTATCTACAAATGATACATCGCATGGCAGGTTATCCAAAATTCTAAGCAGCACATTGATATCTAGATCTTCGAAAAGCTCCAGTGTTGTTTCATTCATCTAAGACCTCCTTTGGCAGCTCAAAATAACCCAGCTCGTCAGATTCGCTTTTTATATCAGCCCAATCTTTTGTAGAGAGCATATCAAGCGCTACATTGTATAAAATTTCTTGTTCTTTTTTTGTATGCAAAGCAAAAGTTTCAAGCATATATCTGTAATTTGCAATTATGCGTTCTACAAAATCCTCATACTTTAGCGATTCATGGTTTTCTAGCAATTTTTCAATGCGGTTTCTTGCCTGTTTCATATTTACATGGTCCTGCCACATAATCGATGGTGGCTCTTCAACGCCGTATTTTTCAATTACCGGGAAAAGCGTATTTTCTTGTCGTGTGTTATGGTTATCTTCGGCTTGCTTTTGTAATTTTATTGTCTTAAGCAGCTGATCAATTACATTTAAAGCTTCAGCGTAGCTGCTGTAGGTTTTTAAGCTGTTTGCCAATTCAAATCCTTTTTCCATATACATCATAATTGTATCGTGGTCTTTAATTAACCTATAAAGAGGATGGTTTTTGTCTATGCGTCGCCTTGAACTTGAGATTTGTTCTTTAAACAATTCCATATGTACATCACAGGCTTTCATTAAATCATCTGTGGTGTAGCCTTCGTTTTTAAGTTCGCTTTCAACTACTGCAATAAGCACTGGGTCGGCCTTTTCTATTAAGTCTTTAAAACGCTTTCTGGCTTCTTCGACATTTTCTTTATTGTAAATTTGCTTCAACACCGCTTTTAACTGAGTTTTTAGCTCCTGCAGGTTGGAGTCGCTTTGCTGTTTTGTATTTACAAAACCATTCTTAATGCCATCTTCTACTATATTTAAAAATTCTTCAAAGCTGTAGCCACCTCTTGCAGCAACATGAGCTAAGTCTACCTTTGGTGCCATAAGCTGAGCGATTACTTTATTGGTGAGCATTTTATACAGCGGATTTTTTGAGTACAAGTAATCGGTAATATTTGGATAGGTTTGGGTAAGTTTACTAAACTTATCTTTTGGCTTATAATCAAGCATTTTTCACCTCTAAAAAAAGGGGCTATCCGCCCCTTTAAAATAAAACTTACTTTCCCTGCATAATGAGTTCTAAGTCCTGCTGAACTTCACCTATGGGTTTTACATCAAAATTCTCTACAATTACCTTAGCTACATTTGGTGATAAAAATGCAGGTAGCGTAGGACCTAACCTTATGCCTTTTACGCCCAAATATAAAAGTGCCAAAAATACTGTTACGGCTTTTTGCTCATACCAGGCTATATCGTAAGAAATAGGCAGCTTATTTATATCATCGAGCCCAAAGGCTTCTTTTAGCTTCAAAGCAATTACAGCCAACGAATACGAATCGTTGCACTGGCCTGCGTCTAAAACCCTTGGGATACCGTTTATATCACCTAAATTTAGTTTATTGTAGCGGTATTTTGCACAACCTGCCGTTAAAATTACCGTATCTTTTGGCAAACTTTCTGCAATGTTAGTGTAGTATTTTCTTGTGTTGTGTCTGCCATCACAGCCTGCCATTACAACAAATCTCTTAATTGCACCAGAGTTAACCGCTTCTATAACTTTATCGGCTAAAGCCATCACTTGATTGTGTGCAAAACCGCCTACGATTGTGCCGCTTTCAATTTGTGTAGGTGGTGGGCATTTTTTTGCCATCTCAATAATCGGTGAAAAATCTTTTGGTTTGCCGTCTTTTCTATCTGGTATGTGTTTTAAGCCCGGATACCCTACAACGCCTGTTGTAAACACTCTGTCTTTGTAGGAGTCTTTGGGTGGCACAAGACAGTTTGTCGTCATAAGTATTGGTCCATTAAACGATTCAAACTCTTTTGTCTGAAGCCACCATGCATTGCCGTAATTGCCTACAAAATGATCATATTTTTTAAATTTTGGGTAGTAATTGGCTGGTAGCATCTCACCATGCGTGTATATGTCTACACCAGAATCTTTAGACTGCTCAAGCAGCTCTTCCATATCTTTTAAGTCATGGCCTGAGATTAATATGCCTGGCTTATTTTTTGTTCCTATATTTACCTGAGTGATTTCTGGGTTGCCGTATGTGGCAGTGTTTGCCCTATCTAAAAGTTCCATCGTTTTAACCGAAAACTCACCCGTTTTCATAACAAGCGCAATTAGTTCATCTGCATTTAAATTTTTTGTCAAATCTGCAAGCGTATCTACCATAAAACTCGTAATCGACTCATCTTCAAAAGCCAAAACACTTGCATGATCATAATAGGCTGCCATACCTTTTAGGCCATATACAATAAGTTCTTTTAGCGATCTTATGTCTTCGTTTGGTTCGCTTAAAACTCCTATGTTTTTAGAAAACTCAAGCGCTTTTTCTTTAGTTTCAAACTCATAAAGGTTTGATTTGGGTACGCTTTTTCCTTTAGAGGCTAAAAATGAACTAATCAATTTAGCCTGATTGTTTGTTTGCTTAATCTGCTCTATAACACGCTCATCATCAAAATTTACATTAGTAATTGTCATAAATAAGCTTTCGGATACAAACTTCCCAATAGGTTTTGGATCATACCCATTTGTTATAGCTTCTTTAGCAATAACCGACAGACCCTTTAAATTATAAATCAACACATCCATTAAATCAGATGTATGGTCTTCTTTACCGCACACACCTTTTTCTACACTGCAACCTGTGCCGTGCATTGCCTCTTGGCATTGATAACAAAACATTGCCATAAGAACCTCCTTCTTTTATCTTCTTAATGATAGTTTAACGATTATTTTTTAAAATAAATTGATTAATGTCAAAAAACATGATAAAAACTATCAAGTTATTTCTAAACTTCGATTATGTTTAATTAACAAACTCTACTCTTCTAGATCCCCTACTACTTTAAACTTCTCAAGCACTCTGTCATCATGTGGAGCATCTTCTATTTCGTCTGTTAAATCTGCACCTGCAGTGTGCTCACCCATATGATCACCACCTACCCACATGCCAGAATCGCTTACATCATATACTTTGCCTTTGTAAGCCACATAAACAGGCATTCCATTTTCGCCGTTGTATTTTTTTAATTCATCTTTCGTCATAAACCTTAACCCTCCAAAGATATAGATTCTGTCGGACAGGATTCTTTTGCTTCTTCACAGCAGTTAGCATCACAATTGTCAGCTATTACTCGTGCTTTTGAACCATCTTCATTCATCTCAAATACATCTGGGCACACATCTACACATACACCACAACCTATGCATGTTTGCTCATCAATTACAGCTCTCATAATTATGCCTCCATTTGATTAAATTTATTCTTTAACTCTTCTATTTCTTTTTTGAGTTGCTTCTTTTCTAAAAAGCTTTGCGTTACATCCCTGATTATCGCACCAAAGCCTAATAGTTGTGAGTCTTGCTCGACAATTGCTATGCTAAAATCAATGGATATAGATTTATTATTTTTCCCAATAGCAGGCACAGAGAGCAAGTCATCTGAATATTTGCTGATTTTTGATTTTACAGCATTAAAAAAACCATCCCAGTGCCTTTTTCTGTATTTTTCTGGTATTATAATATCAAGACTCTGGCCTAGAGCTTCTTTTGCGCTATATCCAAATATCTTTTCACAGCCTCTGTTCCAAAGTCTAATAATACCTTGCGTATCGCAAAACAACACCCCATCGCCTACACCGTTAAAGATCGATTCTAAAATCTGGCAATTTTGGCTCATAATTTAACTCCTCTCAATGTATTCTATAAGCGCTTTTGCATTATTTAAGGGGCTTTTGGATGAATAAACAAGCGTTACTATTTGGTTTTTAGCCCTTTCTAAGATAATGTCTAAAAATTCTTTTTTATTTTTTAATTCATCAAAGTAGCGCTTTTTAAACTCTTCCCATTTAGCTTCATCGTGCGCATACCATTTTCTTAGCTCGCTGCTTGGAGAAACTTCTTTGAGCCATAAATCTATATGTGCTTTTTGTTTTGAAATACCTCTTGGCCAAAGTCTATCAACAAGTATTCTATAGCCGTCTGATTCTTCGTAATGCTCATATGCGCTTTTTAACTTTAGCATGCTCCACCATTTGCCTTAAATTAGCTCATATTCTTCGTTTATGTGAAATACCATAACAGCTCTTGCCCATTCAAAATGCGATTTGATTTTTTCAAAACGTTTTCCTTCAAATTCAAACACTGCAGTGCCTTTTAGTAAAAAACCTGCTCCCATATGACTTATTCCCATTACTTCTTTTGAGCCTATAATCATTTGAACTTCACTGCCATTTTGAATATTTTCTTGTGTCTTGTATAACCCACCTACAGGAATTAAAAATTATTATCTTCAACTTCTATGTAGCTGTTCCATGTTGATACCATATGAATACCATCTCTGCCATTTGTCACGAAAGGCGCAGGACCCTCATATTTTAAAACCTCAAATATTTTTCATTCATTTCTTTTACCTCCTATTTTAATATTCCAATCTCGCGGTGCTTGTCAGCAATTTTTTTGGCGAGTGTTGCTATTTGCTCAAAGTCTTTTGGCTTTGGCGTGCCTTTTATATATACTGGCTCAAATAGTTCAACATTTAAATTTGCAAGATTGCTTTTGATATGCTCAATTCCTTTTCCACCCCAGCCAAAAGAGCCGATTATGCCTGCGAATTTGGTTTTTGGCCTTAGAGCATTTGCAAGATATGCGGTTGAAATTATCTTAGGATGAACACCTGCTAGTATAAAAGGAGAGGCAAAAACAACAGTTGCAGCATCTACAAGATCCATGGCAATCTCTCCAAGACCCGCTTCTGCAATATTGTATGGTCTAGCATAGACCCCTTGTTCAATTAAAACATCAGATAAATACTTGAACCCACATAATAAATACCTTCGATTACTTTCTGAACAGCCATTATATGCCTCCTTTAAAAAACACGATATTGCTATTAAAATAAACCTTGCTTTTGCTAACTTCAAGACAATTTCTTTATTCAAAGTGCTTTTCATACACTGGATAGAGTTGCAACTCTTCCTTTGTCATTCTAATTTTTAGTATGCTA
>JGI24721J44947_10001943_pt1 | contig 29535 bp, 29 predicted proteins | sample YelNatPaOPGAMG01_FD_44947 | JGI IMG/M metagenome (IMG submission 44947) | reverse complement strand
GGGGACAGCGGGGCCCTCGTTGATCCATTCATGCACGTCGGAACTTACCCGACAAGGCATTTGGCTACCTTAAGAGAGTCAGAGTTACTCCCGGCGTTTAGGGGCCCTTATCCCGGTTGGACCCGGGGTTCAGGGACCCCCACTGGCCAGGATTGAGGAGCCGTTCACAACCTTTCGGTCTCGCGGCTCCCTATGTTTTTATTAAACAGTCGGGACCCCCTTGTCACTGCGACCTGCGATCCCAGGCTCGCGGCCCAAGATCGCAGGCACCCCTTCTACCGAGGGTACGGGGCTAATTTGCCGAGTTCCCTCGCCCGGAGTACCCCCAGACGCCTTAGGCTCCTCACCTAGGGGCACCAGTGTCGGTTCTTGGTACGGTCACGGGGGCTCGTTCCCGCCTCCCTTTTCACCGGCCCCAGGGCTCAGCCGAAGCCCCCATACGGGGGCCCCATCCCGCTTTCACCCGGTTCTCGCCATTACGGCACTCCCCGGGCTTATACGGTTNGACCGGGCTACGGCCCGGCTCGGCCTACCCCGAGGCGTCAGGAGGCGGGCTTGCGTTGCCGCACCTACCCCCGTGGCACCGGAATCTTAACCGGTTTCCCTTTCGGCCTACCCGGTTAAGGTCGGCCTTAGGACCGGCTTACCCCCGGCTGACGACCATTGCCGGGGAACCCTTGCCCCTACGGCGGAGGGGATATGAGGAGGGGGCTGAGGACCAAACTTTCCCAAAAGGCAAATAAATCTACGAGCAACACATTATAAACCCTAAATCGATAGAGTTCCAAGTTCTGAGCATGAGCCAGTAACTCCCTATCTTATAGAGGGTTTACGAAATTGCAAGAGAGATATTTTCAATAGAACTGACCGTTTTGCGCTCCAACCCTTTACCCTGAGATATTGATTCATTAAAGCGTAATCTCATCTGCAACGACGGATTTCAGCACGCCTTTGCAACCATTACTGTATCGAAAAGCGAGGTAACGCATTCTCCTCATCAATTGTCTTCTCGAAATTTTCGAGAATAAGGTATTGCACTACTTATAAATTCACTTGGTCCAAGCCCCCTCTTTCTCACCCCTCTAGCGCTGTTACTACCGCCGGGATCTGCATTAGGGGCCGGTCCACCGGACCTCACGGCCCGGCTTCTACCCAGCCCCTACGCCCCCCTACCGCCACCCGGCATCCGCCGGGTGACCCGGGGTTTCGGCGGCCCGCTTAGACCCGTCAATTTTCGGGGCCTCCCGCCTCGGCGGGTGCGCTGTTACGCGTTCCTTAGAGGATAGCTGCTTCTAAGCTTACCTCCCCGCTGTCTTCGGCGGGAGACGCCCTTCGGTTTGTTCACTTAGCGGGCACTTAGGGGCCTTAACCCCAGGTCCGGGTTGTTCCCCTCTCGGGGCAGGAGCTTACCCCCCGCCCCCCACTCCCGGGGTCTACGGCGCCCAGGGATTCGGAGTTCGAAAGGGAGGCGGGCCCTTTCGAGCCCTTACCCCCCTATCGGTGCTCTACCCCCTGGGCGGCCTCGCCCGGGGCTGTCCTGCGAGACACTTCGGGGGGAACTAGCTATCACCGGGCTTGATTGGTCTTTAGCCCCTACCCCCAGGTCAGGGGACCGAATTGCACGTCAGGACCCCTTACGGGCCTCCACCGGGGTTTCCCCCGGCTTCACCCTGCCCAGGGGTAGATCGCCCGGTTTCTAGCCGCACGGCCGTGACTTCAGGCCCTTATCAGACCCCGCCCCTCGGGGAGCATAATGCTCCCCTGCGGGCTAGTCGGTTTCCCTACGCCTACGGGCCTTGGTGAGCCCTTAGGCTCGCCACGGCCGTGCACTCCCCGGCCCGTGTTTCAAGACGGAGCGGGCGACCCCGGTATCCCCCCTCGACCCCCATGGTGAGGGGTCTTCGGGGGGATTATCCTTGAGGGCCGCCCACGTCTGTTACCGGCCGGTTTCAGGCGCTTTTCACCCCCCTCCCGGGGTACTTTTCACCTTTCGCTCACGCTACTGGTGCGCTATCGGTCTCGGGACGTATTTAGCCTTGGAGGCCGATGACCCCCAACTTCCCGCACCCTATCCGGGGTGCGGTACTCGGGGACCCGGGCATCACCCCTCCCGCCTTCCCCTACGGGGCTATCACCCTCTATGGCGGCCCATTCCAGGGCACTTCGAGTCAGCGGGCTGGGGTGGGCCCCGGGCCCATCACCCCACATCCCCGCAGAGTTGTCCCCTGCGGGTTCGGTTTGGGCTCCTCCCCTTTCCCTCGCCGGTACTCGGGGAATCCCATTTTGGTTTCTTTTCCTTCCCCTACTTGGATGTTTCCGTTCGGGGGGTTCCCGATCCCAGGGGCCTCAACCCCCGGGATCGAGGGCTGGGAGCAAAACCCCCAACCCTCAGGAGATCCCATTCGGAGATCCCCGGATCAACGCCCGCCTGCGGCTACCCGGGGCTTTTCGCAGCTTGCCACGTCCTTCCTCGGCGCCCGAGCCGAGGCATCCACCGGCCGGCGTACTCGGGTCCAAGGGCGCTTACTATCCAGTAGGCGGTGTCTCGAGGCCTGTGAGCGCGGTCATCGAACTGAGCGTCCTCCCGCATCCGATTTCCAGCGCACCCGCGCTGGAAACCTTCATCGTGCCAACCATTTCTCTAATGTGGCTGCATATAAGTATTTTCAGGGCGGGGGCTGCGCAACCCCTATAATCAGCCGGTCATGGTTTTACGGCGTGATGCCGGGATGAGTAAGCTCGGTGTAAGCTCTAAGGTCCTTAATGAGGTTATGGAGGGCGTTTTAAGGGTCTCTCGAGGACTGTTTGAAGAGGGCTTGGTGAAAAGTACTTTCGGCGTTGTGAGCGCGAGGATACCGGACACGGATTATGTCGTCATTACGCCAAGCGGGTTCAGGAAGGAGAGGGTTGCCAAAAGAAATCTCGTCATCGTAAACTTGGAGGGTGAAGTCGTTAGGGGTAATTTCAGGCCTTCAAGCGAAACGCCTATGCATGTCTATGTTCATAAAAGGATTCCTGAGGCTAGATGTGTTGTCCACACGCACTCGCCCATGGCCACGGTCTTCGCCATTCTGGAGATGGATATACCATGCTTGACGACTGAGCAGGCGCATGCTTTTGAGGGAAGAGTACCAGTTGTTAGAAACTATTCTTATCCTGGGACGACGAAGGTTGAGGAGCTGGAGAGCATAGTTGAGGCTCTTAGGAGGAGTAGGGTCGCATTGCTGAGAAAGCATGGGGTAATAACTTATGGCACGAGCTATGAGGAGGCTTTGGACAATGCCGTGGTCGTTGAGGAGCTCGCTAAGTCGGCGATTTATGCGCTGCTTCTTGGAAAACCGGAGGAGCTTACAGAAGCTGATATAGAGTACATGAGGGAATTTAAGAAAAAAAGGTATGGTCAAAGGCCGGCTCAGCAGCCTTAGCCCATTCTCGCCAATTTTTATTTTATTGAATTTGATTTTTGGATTTGATCTTATGGCGTGTTCGAGGTCTGCGACTTGTAGTTCTCCGTGGTCTCGGAGCCTATCTCGGGCAGCTCTGGGAATTGTTTGCTCATCCGCTGTGCAGCGATCTCAGCCGCCTCCTCTAAGATCTTCCTGGCCTCCCTATCGGCAACAGTTACCGAGGTCATCGCTCCCGTGAAGTTTCCAGCCTCAACCATCAAGCTCTCGAGCATCTCGTCAATCACCTCGAGGTTATGTGCAACCTCTGGCACTATTCCCGATAGATCGGTCTGAATCTGCTTAATTATCCTCGTGGCAGGTGCTAGAACGTTCATAACGTCTCCAAAGTCCTTTATCGTCTCCAGCCTCAGGATCACCTTCTCGAGGGATATCTGGCTTCTCAAGATGGTCCTACTCATCCTCCGGAGCTGGGCTATCTCATTCGCGTATATCGTCGCCCTATCCCTATCCAGCTCTTGCTCAGCCGTTACACATGCCTCGAAGAGTTCTCTATCCCTCGCCACCAGCCTCTGATAAGCCCTCTTCAGCTTCTCCGACTGGACTCTAAGCTGGATTATGACATCGTTTATCCTAGGGCTCAGCGTTAGGCTTCTCTGTTGCTGGGGTTGAGGGCTTTCACGTCTAAACAGTTCCCAAAACCTCATTTATGACCACTCAACCGCCCCTCATGCATCACTACCTATTTAGAGATTTGTGGAAAAGCCTTCTAGGATAAGACGCGGAGAATTCCAGAAGAATTCCAAGGATACTATGATAGGGCAACAAAAATGAAAAGAGAAGTACTGGGGATAGATTTCATGGGGTGGATAGCACCTTAAGACCGTGTAGAGGACAATATTTCCGAGGCAAGCTCATAGCACTCCATTAGACTTTCATGCAGCTTCTTGTAGAGCTGGTAATACTTGTCATATATCCTGACATTCTCGGGATTCGGCTTCACCACATTCTCAACGGAAACCCATTCATATATCGTCTCATACTTTAGATATCCCGTCCCCACGCCAGCTATCAGCGCGTCGCCAAGCGGGGCTCCTGGAGCCGGCTCAACATACCTCAGCTCTTGCCCGGTTACATCGGCCATTATCTGCCTCCAGACCGGGGACTTCGCACCTCCATTCACCAAGATTATCCTCTTAATCGGTATTCCAGCCTCATGGGCAACCTCTATGCTGTGTCTAAGCGCGTATGCAACCGCTTCTAGGAATGCTCTATAAATATGGGCCTTGGTATGAGATAGCCTCAGGCCGAAGAGACAGCTCCGCATGTTCGGACTCCAGAAAGGCGCTCGTTCCCCAACCATCATGTGCGGCGTGAAGATGAGCCCATCAGCCCCTGGCGGGATCTTCTCAGCCATCCTATCTAATAACATGTATGCCGATATGCCCGAGCTTTCCGCAACCAGCTTCTCATGCTGTGATAACATGTCCCTGAACCATCGGACTATCGCGCCGGCCGTCGCTATCCCGGAGTGCGAGTAAACCTTCTGCAAGTCATATGCTACATGTGGAAGGGTTACGATCTTCTTCGACAGCCGGAGCTCATCCTGGATGACCCCATTACACATCGATGTCCCGATCATGGATGTTAAGTCTCCATCATTTAGTGCCGTGACGCTGAGCGCCGACATGGGGGCGTCTATTCCGCCGGCAACCACTTGGGTCCCCTTCTTGAGGCCTGTCGCCTTAGCCCCCTCATCCGTGATCTCGCCAACAACATCCTTCGAGCAGTTTATCTCCTCGGGGAAGAAGTCCCTCGGGATCCCCATCTCCTCCATCAAGTCCTCAGCCCAATCCCTCTTGTGGATATCATATATCCCGCCGATGTTGCCGGCGCTCGAGTGGTCTATGCAGTTAACGCCCGTGAGCTTGTAGATTATATAACCATATATCGTCATGAGCTTATGTATCCTTTCCCAGTTCTTCGGCTCATGCCTCTTTATCCAGAGGATCTTCGGGAAGCCGTAATATGGGTCGATAACGTTCCCGGTCTTATTAAAGATCTTATCCTCCCCTATCTCCTTCCTAATCCACTCACACTCTTCGATCGCCCTCCTATCCATCCAGATTATTGCAGGACGTATTGGCTTAAACTCCTTGTCAACGGGTACTCCAGCTCCGGAGAATAAGCCGCTTATCGAGATGCCTACTATGTCTGCAGGATCAATCTTAGCCGCGTGAAGAACTCCGCGTATACTCTCAACATAAGCGTTCCACCAGACATCAGGCCATTGCTCCGCCCAGCCCGGATTAGGGATCAGAATGTCTGACTCGACGAAAGATGTCGCTAAAATCTTCCCGGAGGCGTCAACGATGACGCTTTTCGTCCCAAAGGTCCCGACGTCGGTCCCGAGAAAGAGGGGCCCGCCCATAGACCATCAAAGAATAAACATTGTCACGCGACATAAATATAAGCAGTTCTGCCGGGCCTTCGGGCATCACTCAAGCCTTCCAGAGGCGCGTAATAATTAATATCCCCCACTATTAGATGATAGGCCGTAAGTGAGGTTTCATGGATAGGGTTCCGCAGTGATCTATATCGGGGTTGATAGGTTGTGTAGGCGTGAGCTTGGGCTGGCGAGGATAGCTGGTAAGCCCATGATAGAACATGTACTGGATGCCGTCCCGGATGATGTTGAGGAGCTGGCAATACTCGTGGGCGAGTGTGATGATCCGGAGGTTTATAATGAGGTTGCGGAGAAGTATCTTGCGGAGGTTATAGAGTTCAGGGATCGGCCTGTTAATGATCGGAGGCTAATAGAGTTCGCGGTTGAGAATATTCAGGGCGATAGGATGCTCATCTTGCCGGGGAACGCCCCGCTCATTACGAGGGATTTTGCCGCATTTCTTCTCGAGTGCTCTAAGAAGTTTAGGGCTGTTTTGCCGAGGTCGCCCGCGAGGAACACGATATACCTGATGGCATCATATCAGACTAGGCCCATTAGAGAGTTCTTCGGCTCCCATCCCAGCGCCGGGATGGATGAGGCTGTTAAGAATATTGGCGGCGCGATCTACCTCTCAAGCATGAGCCTCAGGATATTTGATGAGAAGCTTGGGATGTTTTTCAGGGTCTCAACGCCCCAAGACCTGAAAAAGGCGGAGAAAATATTGAAGACCAGGAAGATCCAGCGCCTAATTGAATTATGAAAAAGCTTGGAAAGATTGATCGGGATCTTCTCGAGAGGTTTGTCTTCCGCAGACTTGGCTATAGGAGGAGGGATGTGATAGTCCCGCCCAGGTTCGGCGAGGATGCCGGGGTTATTAGGGCTGGGGGCAGGCTCCTCGTATTGGCCATGGATCCCATAACAGGGGCCAGCGAGCTGGCGGGCTGGCTCTCCGTTCACGTGAACGCGAATGATGTCGCGGTTATGGGGGCTGAGCCGAGATGGTTCTCGGCAACAATACTTCTCCCAGAGAATGGCCTAGAGGACCTCGACCGGATAACGCGCGATATTCATCGGGCCTGTAGGAGCCTGCATGTGGCGGTTATAACAGGGCATACGGAGGTCTCTCCCGGGATCTCGAGGCCTATAATAGTTGGCCAGATGGTTGGTGAGCTAGTCTCTAGGAAACCTATCACGTCCTCAGGCGCGAGACCAGGGGACCTCTTAGTAATGTCAAAGACCGCTGGGATAGAGGGGACGGCGATCCTAGCATCGGATTTCAGGGGCATGCTTGCTGGGAGGGTGCCGGATGAGGTTCTGACCCGCGCGGAGAGGTTCTACAGGAAGATAAGCGTTGTCAAGGAGGCTTTGAGGTTGACTAGGGGAGGGTTTGCCAGCGCAATGCACGATTCCACAGAGGGTGGCTTGATTGGCGGAGCCTATGAGCTCGCGGAGGCCAGCGGCTGCTCCTTCATAATATATGAGAAGGCCGTCCCCGTGGCCAAGGAGACTAGGATAATATGCGAGGTCCTCGGATGTGATCCCTTGAAGCTCATCTCCTCCGGCGTCCTGCTCGCCGCTGTCCCTAGAAGGTTCGCCGGAAGACTGTCGAGAATAGGGGGCTTCCGGGTGATCGGGGAGCTTAGGGGGAGAAGGGAGGGAAATATCGTCGTGAGGAATGATGGTTCTGAGGAGAGGGTTGGGGGGCCAGTCCTAGATGAGCTCTGGAGGCTATTAATGGAGTATAGCTGAGCCCCCGGCATCAATAATAAATTTCGGCATGTCATTTTCGCGGAGGGAAATCTGTGGCGGAGATTTTAGGGCGCATCGGTCTCTCCTTCGATGATGTTCTACTTGTTCCAAGAAGATCCTCCATAAAATCTAGAAAGGAGGTTGATACGCGGAGTAGGTTCACGAGGAAGATCTGGCTGAATATACCGATTGTCTCCGCTGCGATGGATACTGTAACGGAGTCTAGAATGGCCATAACCATGGCTAGAGAGGGTGGGATAGGCGTTATACACAGGTTCATGCCGCCCCAGAGGCAGGCTGAGGAGGTTTCGAAGGTCAAACGTGCCGAGAACATCGTGATAGAGAAGCCCGCGACGATAAGACCCGACGCAACGATCAAGGAAGCTAGGGATCTCATGGGCTTCCTCGGGATAAGCGGCCTCCTTGTAGTCGATGATCATGGCAAGTTGCTCGGGATCATAACTAGAAGGGATGTCCTCTTCGAGGATGATAGAAGGCTTGTCAAGGATTGCATGACCCCGAGGAGCGAAATGATAGTCGCGAGGGAGGGCGTCTCACTCGAGGAAGCTAGGGAGATATTCAGGAGCCATAAGATAGAGAAGCTGCCGATAGTAGATGATGAGGGGAGGCTTAAGGGCCTGATAACAAGTGTCGACCTTGTCAAGCGCGAAGCATATCCGAATGCTTCTAGGGATTCTAAGGGGAGGCTTCTAGTTGCCGCCGCCGTAGGAGTCAAGGAAAAGGAGCTTGAGAGGGCTCAACTCCTAGTAGAGGCAAGCGTGGACGCGCTTGTCGTCGATGTGGCCCATGGCCATAGCGAGATGTGTATAGAGATGGTGAGGAGGCTTCGGATGATCTATGGCGACGATGTAGAGATTGTTGCCGGGAATGTTGCAACCCGGGAAGGCGTAGAGGATCTAGCATCGGCTGGGGCAAGTGCTGTCAAGGTTGGAATAGGCCCCGGCTCCGTCTGCACAACTAGGGTTGTTGCCGGCGTCGGCGTCCCCCAGCTCACGGCGATAATGGAGTGCGCAGAGGCCGCCGAGCAAATGGATGTGCCGATAATCGCTGATGGCGGGATAAGAGAAAGCGGCGACGTCGTGAAGGCCATCGCCGCTGGAGCCTCGACGGTAATGATAGGAAGGCTTCTAGCGGGCACAGATGAGAGCCCGGGAGCAATTGTGATGAAAAATGGGAGGAGATATAAGATATACAGGGGCATGGCCTCGATGTATGCCATGCTCGGAAGGGAGTTCATGATGAGAGACGATGCAGAGGCGCTGTTAGACGCCTCAGAATACTCCTATTACGCTGAGGGCGTGGAGGCCTATGTCCCATATGTAGGCTCGGCCTCAGATGTGGTGAAGAGGCTCGTGGCAGGCCTGAGATCTGGCATGAGCTATCTTGGCGCCAGGAATCTCGATGAGCTGAGGAGGAACGCTATCTTCATCAGGATTAGCCCGGCCAGCATTAGAGAGAGTTATCCTCATGACGTGGAAGTGATCTAGGAATGCCGGGGATAGTTATAGTCGGGCTCCAGTGGGGGGATGAAGGCAAGGGTAAGATATCATATCTGCTATGCAGGGATGCTGATTGCGTTGTCAGATTCCAAGGAGGCGCAAACGCTGGCCACACCGTAGTCGTCGAGGGAAGGAAGCTGAAGTTCAATATCCTTCCAGCGGGCTCGGCAGCTGGCGCGAGGCCATGCATAGCGTCAGGAACGGTCGTTGATCTCGACGAAGTTTTCGAAGAGCTTGAGATGTTAAAGTCCATGGGGCTCGAAGCGAGACTCATGATAAGTAGATCTGCCAGCGTCGTCCTCCCGATACATAAGAAGCTTGACTCAAGAATTGAGGAGGCTAGGGGTGGAAGCGCCGTTGGGACGACGAGGAGGGGTATAGGGCCGACATACTCGGATAAGGCGTTGAGGACAGGGCTTAGAATCGAGGACCTACTCAATCCTGATGATCTTAGGGAGAGACTCGAGATCCTAAAAAGGTTTCATGGAGAGGAGCCAGGCGATTTTGAGAACCTCAGGAAGATGGGCGAGAGGATAGCACCCTATGTAGGGGATGTTGAACTGTACGTGAATGATGTATTGGATGAGGGTGGAAAGGTTGTCTTCGAGGGAGCTCAGGGAACACTGCTAGATATAGATCATGGCACCTATCCATATGTTACCTCATCGAACACGATTGCTGGCGCCGCGTGCACTGGATGCGGCATCGGCCCCACAAGGATAAGCGAGGTAATAGGTGTCGCGAAAGCCTATACGACTAGGGTTGGCGCCGGCGTCTTCCCGACGGAGGTTGGAGGCGAGCTGGGCGAGAGGCTCCGAGAAGTCGGCCAAGAATATGGCACAACAACCGGCAGACCTAGGAGGGTTGGATGGCTTGATATCCCACTTCTCAGATACGCGATAAGAATAAGCAACGTGGACTGGATAGCCCTGACGAAACTCGATGTCCTAAGCGGCTTGGATAAGATCAAAATATGCGTCGAATACGAGTATGATGGCAAGATCCTAAAGATCGCACCGCCCGCCGTGAGGCTTCTCAGCAGGGTTAAGCCCATCTATGAGGAGGTAAAGGGCTGGGAAAAGATCTCCGAGGATGAGTGGAGGAGTATCGCCAAGAGAGGATGGGAGGCGCTTCCTGATGAGGCCAAAGCATATGTGGAACTCCTCGAAGACCTATTAGGCAAGCCGATCAAGCTAATATCAATTGGTGCTGATGCTGGGATGGAGGTTGAGAGATAGATGGATCCATTAGAAGCAATAACGCCGATAGATGGCAGGTATCGGGAAAAGCTTGAACATCTATCAAAATACTTCTCGGAATATGCGCTGATAAGGGAGAGAGCTAGAGTCGAGCTGGAATACTTGTCGAAGCTCGTTGAGGAGGTCGAGTCGGGGAAGATAGCCGGCCTACCGCTGAAATGGAGGGAGGTTCTCAGGGTTATAAGTGAGGAGATCTCACTACAGGATGCTAGGAGGGTTAAAGAGCTTGAGAAAACGCTCGGCCACGATGTCGCGGCCCTCATCAGCTTTCTCAGGGAGAAGATTCATGATTATGGCCTCGGGATCCTCGCACCATATATCCACATTGGGTTAACCTCCGAAGACGTGAATAATCTTGCTCTCTCTAGGCTGCTTCACAGGTTTAACCAAGAGGCCTTGATCCCAGCGCTCGTGANCCTCATAGAGGCCTTATCATCACTCGCCCTAGAGCATGTTGACACAGTGATGCTCGGCAGGACGCATGGCGTCCCCGCGGTTCCAACAACCTTCGGTAAGTTCCTAGCAGGCTATGCCTACAGGGTGGCGAGGATAGCAGAAGAACTATATTCCTTCAGGTTTCCCGGCAAGCTAGGCGGAGCTGTTGGAGACCTTTCAGCCCTAAAATTCACATATCCCAACGTGGATTGGATCGCGTTCGCGAGATCATTCATCGAGTCGATGGGCCTGGAGTATTTCCCAGCAGCCACGCAAATCCTGCCTCATGACCGGATATCTGATTACCTGATGAAAGTCTCGATACTCAATTCCATACTCTCGAACCTTTGTAAGGATCTATGGATGCTCTCGTCACTCGGCCTCCTAGTATTCGGAATAAGGGAGAAGGAGATACATTCCTCGACGATGCCTCATAAATCCAACCCGATACTCCTTGAGAATGCTGAGGGGGCCTTCGACCTAGCATCGGAGAGCCTAGCATACATGGCGAGGAGGCTTATCTCGAGCAGGCTTCAAAGGGACCTCTCCGACTCGATAATCAAGAGGTTCTACGGCATGCCGCTCTCGCTGACAATACTCGGTATAAGGAACTTGGAAGGAGCTTTGGAGAGGATGATCGTGAGGAAGGAAGATATGCTCTTAGAGGTTGAGGGGCATCCGGAGGTCTTAGCAGAAGCATATCAGATCTACCTGAGGAAGCTCGGGGTCGAGAATGCTTATGAGCTTATCCAGCGAGCGGTTAAGGATGGATGGAGTAAAGTGATCGAGGTGCTGAGAAGTCACCTGCCGGAGAGCGAGTATAGCAAGCTGGCAGATCTAAGGCCATCGAGCTATATCGGCGAGGCGGAGAGAATCGCGATCCAGCTCCTTGACGAGGTCAATAGAATCTATAAGAAGATCACGGCTGCTCAATCCTAACCCCATCAACCCCGAGCTTAACCCTAAACACCTCAAACTTTCTTGAGACTACTGGGGCTATTTTGTCCAGCTTATCCGGGTCCGCCACCGCTATCACGCAGCCGCCTCCACCAGCGCCAGTCAGCTTAGCACCATACGCCCCCGCCTCCAAGCATAGGGCGACAGCCTCCTCTATCTCTGGCGACGATACGCCAACTGTCCTCAANAGCTCTTGATTCCTGTTCATCAGCCTCCCAAGCTTCTCCAAGTCTTTGCTCCTTAAGTGGTCCAACCCCTCCATGGTGATCCTCGCAACCTCATCTAGGAGCTGCTTGAATATCTCGGGCTTCTTCTCGCTGAATTCCTTCACTCTCAGCACCAAGTCCCCAGTCCTCCTCTGCCTGCCAGTGTTCACGACTAGAATCTCCTCGAGCTCGATGTCGAGTCTCCTATACCCATCTGAACGCGTGTAGAGCCCAGCTCCACCGAATGTTGCGATCGAGGTGTCTATCCCGGATGGCATGTAGTGGACCGTCTTCTCGCCCTCATATGATGCTTCTAGTATCATGCTGTGGTCAAGCCTCCCCGCCAGCAGGTGGAGAGTTGCTGCCGAGGATGATGCAGCTACCGCGGCTGATGAGCCAAGCCCAACGCTCTGAGGTATCTTTGACCTGATCTCTATTGTGAGGCCTGTACTCGCGCCCAGCCTACTTAGGATGTGCTCGGCGGCCCTCACCGCCGGGTTGCCGCGGGATCCGTCACTCAACCTAACATCCCCTGATTCCATAAGCTCGACGATGGCGGTCGCCCTGAGATCTATCGAGGCCACGATTGCCGGGGACCCGTGGACGACGAAGTGCTCGCCGAATAGTATCACCTTTCCCGGGGCTGATGCGGCCCTCATTCCCCTTCATGCTCCCTCTTACTCCTAATTATCATCGGGACGACGATCTCATCTATGTATTCTATGAACTCTGACTCCGGCATTCTAGTGAATGATGTGACGACACAGTTCCTCGTCAGCCCCATGACCCTATTGGTCCCGGTCACGGTGAAGACTATGTACCATATCTTTCCATGCCTCAGGTATTCCTCGTAGAGCGCTGTGTTCTTCAGCGAGTCACCGTAGAGAGCCAGCTTATCAACATCAACGAAGTCAAGATCGTCAAAGTATATCACCTTCGTCCCCTCCGGGTTCCTCTCATGGAACTCCCTCATAACCGAGGGCGTGATCCTAGCCTCTGTGATCGCCTTATAGGATAGGAAGAGGTGGTGGGAGAGAAGTGAGGCGACAGCATTCGCGAAATGCTTTTCCTGGACCACTGTGAGAAGTGTGAAATCCTCAACTTTCCTGAAGATTATCCTCGCTTCAACAGTCTTGAGGACCGGCACGAGCCTTCCCCTCTGATTAACCGTTATCAGCTTATCCCTGCTGAACACGCCCTCAAGCCTATTATTCTTTAGGTCCAAGTCTCTTACCTCTGTTATGAGCTCGAACTGTTGGCCATCCGCTTCCCTCTCCTCGATAAGCCTGTAGCCCATCAGCTTGTCAGCTATCTCCTCGAGCGTCGTCTCAGTCCTTACTTCGAAGATCTTTGCGGCTAGCGGCATCTAGTTGTGGAGATGCCNCCGAGCTCATAAAGATAGCTTGCGGCCGTNTCGTGACAGGNCCCGCTCATAGGCCAGTATTGTGAGGAGAGTCACGGCGACTGAGGCGGCGATTAGCTGGAGAGTTTCACCTAAGCTCGTGAACACCCATGGCCTCAGGAGCATCGAGATGGCGAGCGCTATCATCATGTAGCCTGAGAAGAGCTTTATCCTTCTCGACCAAGCCTCAGACATCCTCATCCTGCCCAAGGTATATGCGAAGATGAGGACTATCCCGAGCATCGGCAGGACGTATACCACGTTATAAAGGATGAGGTATAGGTAATACTCCAGCTGACCTATGCCGAGCGATGAGAGGAGGCTCGTGTAGTATAGTGGGAAGCCCGGGGTGCAGGCCAGCTCATAGATGTTGACGATGAATGCCAGCGCCGCCGACTCAGCTGCGAGGGCTCCCAGAGAGCTCATGNGTAGAAGCCTTCTAGCTGATCTACCAACTTGAGCGAGGCTTTTCTCTGACGCGCCCAGAGAGGGGCCGCGGCCATGAGCAAAGTAATCCTTGACATTCAGGGCCCCGGTAGCCGCTACAGCGGCCATCACGAGCGGTATGAGGAGGCTGAAACCGCTCAGTATCCTGAAGACGTTTAGTATGGCGGCCATGAAGAGGAAGTAGGCGAGGCCTGATACGAGGACGAATATCCCGCCGACCAAGAGTATGCGAACGCGATCCTTCGCGTATATCAGGATACTGAGGAGGAATGTTAGGATGTAAAAGGCGCAGGGGTTAATGCTGTCCATCCCCGCGATCATGAATGTGAGCCAGAGGAGGTTCTCGCCGGGATTGCCGCCATCAGGATGAGCCCATGCAAAGCCCACTATAGATACTATGGATGACGTGATGAGCATTGCCGCGAAGAGCCTCCAAGCGATCTGCGGAGCCATCAACCTCGATGATGTCTTCATCCTCGGGATCTAGAAAGTTTTTCTATCAAAGGTTCTTCTCGGCGCGATAAGCATCCCTGCCACGGCCATAATAATCCCTCAGCCTAGATGTAAAAGTATATCCGAGTAGCTTGTAAAGTCTTATCGCGGGCTCATTATCAACCGCCACCTCCAAGATTGCCCTTTCACATCCGAGCTTCCTGAATTCGTTCTCGAGACTTTTCAGGAGAGCTGCGCCAACTCCTCTTCTCCGGAAATCCGGCCTAACATCAAGCGTATATACATGGCCCACGACNTGGCTGCCAATCTTCTCAACCCGCCCTATCGCCGAGCCCACTAGCTCGCCTTTCTCCGTAACGGCCTTCAGGGGAATGGAGCTTGGATCTACCAAGAGAAGTCTTAGAAACTGTTTCGAGTAGGCATTCCTGCCAAAGCAGATTCTCTCCAGCTCGTATAGTGTCTCGAGATCTTCTAGGCTCGCCTGCTCGATCCTAATGCTTCTCGCCGGAGCTACGTAATCCATCAGCATACCTTATATGAGCCTGCTCGTGGAAATATTTTTGGTGCCGGGATTTTGGGGTCGCCGCTAATAGTGGTGAAGCTTGGGGGATCATTGATAACGGATAAGAGCCGGAGGTTCTCGCTGAATGCTGATGTGGTTAAGAGGCTTGGGAGGGAGCTCGCTGAGGCGGTTAAGGAGTCGGGCGTGAACCTAATAGTGGTTCATGGGGGCGGATCATATGCTCATCCAGTTGCTAAGGAGTACTCGGTCTCGGAAGGTTTGAGAGGCAAAGGGGGCTTAAGGGGTTTTGTCGAGACATCTAGGGTAGTCCGGATGCTCTGCCTCGATGTTCTCTCAAACCTTATTGATGGCGGCTTGATGGCGGTATCGATACCAGCATCATCAGTATTCACGACGAGATCTGGCAGGATAAGTACATGCAATCTCGAGCCCGTGTTCTCAGCCCTGAGGCTCGGCCTTGTCCCGATCACGTCCGGCGATGTGGTCTTCGACCGGGATCTAGGGTTCACAGTCCTATCCGGGGATGAGATAAGCTCCTACTTAGCCGTCAGGCTCAGGGCGAGGAGGCTCATCTACGCCATGAACGTGGATGGGATCTATGTTAGAGACTGGGCGACCGGGGGGATTAAGATTGCCGAGGAATTCTCCCGGGGCATGAGCATAGCGTCGGTCGGGGGAGGTGTTGAGGATGTAACGGGCGGGATAGCTAGGAAAATAGAGGAGGGCTTCACGGCAGCCGAGGCCGGAATTGAGGTGCTATTCATCAATGGGTTGGCCGAGAATAGGTTGAGAGATGCTGTCTTAGGGCTGCCTNTTCCCGGGACGAGGCTTAAGCCTTAGCCTGCTGGACCCTTATTTGTAGAAATTCTTCAGGTTTAAGCTTCTCGGAGAGCTCGGGTGTTAGCTCGCCCCTCTCCATTAAGACCCTCCTAGCTAGATACCAGAAGGCGTATGGTAGGGCCAGCCTCCCTCTATTATTCACCGGGATCACGAGATCAACATTAGAGATCATGTTATCCGTGCTGCACATGGCTATGATGGGGATACGGGCTATCTTCGCCTCCATCACCGCTTGGTTGTCATACCTCGGGTCGGAGACGAGGACGAGACCTGGCTCCAAATACGTCCTGAGGCTCGGATTTGTGAACGTGCCGGGCTCAAACTTCTCCACTATTGGTATGCAACCAGTATACTCGCAAAACTTCCGGACCGGAACTACGCCATAGACGTGAGTCGAGACAACAACCACTTCCTCGGGTCTATAGTACGAGATGAACCTAGCCGCAATATTCAGCCTCTCGATAATCTTGTTCAGATCTATCAGATAGACACCATCAGGCCTAAGCTTGAAAATGAATTTCTCCATATGCTTGACCTTTATCTTGGAACCTATGTAGAGGCCACTCTTTATGAAGAGCTCCTGAATATTCTCCACCGAATCTATAGCTCCTTCACTCATGTCCGCTTCCAGCCTGATAAACAAATCCTCTAAAAAATTTTACTATGGTAAAGGCAGGGAACGGGTTTCTAGCCCTGAGCGCGCCTCTTGTGCGAAATTTTCGGGGGAAAGTGTTTTTAGCCTCTAAATCCTTAGCTCAACCATCTTTTCCACGCCTATATTCTCGCCTATCCGCAGTAGCTCGTTGGCTTTTGCGATGCGCTCTCCGCCGATTACTCCGGCCTTCAAGAATTTTCCGCCCCAGGCTACTGCTAGCTGGGCTAGATGCCCTTCCGGTGGCTCTCCAGACCTGTGGGAGATGACCGGCACGATCCCATTCTCGTGGGCTATCTTGACGGACTTCATGGCTGTTGTAAGGAGACCTACCTGATTCGGTTTAATTATCACGGCTCTAATAGCCCTTAACTCGGCCGCCNGGCTCAAGATGCTCGGGTTGGTCACGATCAGGTCGTCACCACAGATTAAGGCTCTCTTACCCACTTGCTTGCAGAGATCGGCGAACCCTTCCATATCGTCCTCCTCGAGTGGGTCCTCGACATAGAAGAGCTCGTATTTGTCAACCCATTCAGCGACCCGGCTCATCTGNGCCTCACGGTCAAGCTCTATCCCCTCGGTTGGGTAGACATATCTCCGCTTCTTCGGATTCCATAGGCTGGATGCCGCAACATCAACGCCCACCCTAATCTTGAAGCCGAGTTCATCGGATATTTCGTCCGCTGCCTGCTTAAGGAGCCGAATGCCATCCTCGGTCTTTATCGGCGGGGCATATGCGCCCTCATCACCCCTGCCGAGTGTAAATCCTCCCAAGTACTTGTCGAGGAGCTTTCCAGCCCTTGCATGAACCAAGATATTGGCTTTAACTGCTTCCTCCACATTCCTCGCTCCAATTGGGCTAACGAGCATCTCCTGCCAGTCCGGGGCCCCCCTGCCCGCATGAGCGCCTCCACCAATTACGTTTCCAAGCGGATAGGGTAGCCTGAACGAATCAACGATCCTGAGATGCTCATAGAGGGGTTTTCCAGTAGTATTTGCCGCGGCTATGGCCACCGCCAATGAGACCGCGAAGGCCGTATTGCCACCTAGCCTCCGGAAATCCTCAGTCCCATCAAACTTCTTCAAAGCTTCATCAAGCGCCTCGTGATTGGACACGTCTAGGCCCCTGAGCTTAGCCGCGAGCTCGCTGTTAACAAGCCTAACGGCTTCGTCAACACCGCCCTCAGGATAGTACATCACCTCCTTCCCACCCTTACTCTTCCCGGCCGGTGCTGCAGCCCTCCCAAAGGCGCCATTAACCCAGGCATCAACCTCAATCGTCTCCTCTCCACGGCTATTGTAGATCTTCCTGGCCTTCAGCTTCTCAAGCTTCAGACTCATTCTCCTCCACCTCCTCCTTCCCAGCTCGAGGGTAGGGCTTGGAACCATAGAGCGTGTGAAGTTTGACTATTTCATCAAAATACTCGTAGTGGCTTAGAAACATCCTCCTACAGCAATATCTTTTTACGCCCAGATCGTCCAAGACCTTGCCCGGGTGCTCACCTTCCTCAACCCTCCTAGCATACTCCTCCCACTTATCGGCAATCAACGCGCCGCAGCTAAAACACCTAATCGGGAACATCATGTCCCAAAGACCCCGGATCAAGAAGATCACCATCATTATTTTAACATACTGCAGGTCCTAAACATTTAAAATTGGGCCTTTTTGCGGCAAAAATGATGCNCGTAGATGTAGCGCTTGGCCCGCCCAGGCAGTATCATGAAAACCTCGTTGTCGTGGACATTTTCAGGTCAAGCACATCCATCGTTACAGCCCTAGAGAATGGGGCAATTGAGATAATTCCCTGTCATTCAATTGGTAGAGCTAGAATACTTAAGAGGAGGCTGGGTGAGGGGACGCTNCTTGTCGGCGAGCGGAAGGGAATAACTCCAAAGAACTTCGACCTTAACATTTCTCCCAGCCTGCTCATCCAAGAGCGCGTAGGGGGCAGGAGAATAATATACTGCTCAACCAACTTAATACGTGTCGTCTCTAAGTATATGAATTATGCTAGGCATCTTATTATCGGTGGGCTAGTGAATGCCAGNGCTGTCGCCAAGTATTTGAAAAAGCTCGGTCTCGACAACATCACTATAATTGCGTGCGGGTATGTTCCCGATAATCATGTGTCTCTGGAGGATGTTATAGGGGCTGGTGCAATAGTCTCGAGGCTCGGTGAAGGAGACTTCTCGGACACAGCACTCCTCGCTAAGCTAGCCTATGAGAATAAGGATTGGAGGGGGCTCNTATTGCAGAGCCGCACAGCAAAATATCTTCAAAGTATTGGATGGGGGATGGATTTGGAGTTATGCTTGAGAGAAGATATATCGAGTATTGTCCCAATTCTATCAGGCGGCGTCATCAAGGGGGTTAGGGTTGATGAGTAGCTACCTGTAGGACTTCTGCTTAAATCTTCTAGCCGATCTCCTGTTCGGTTTCTTAGGCTCTGCCTGCCTNGGATCACCGGCTAATAACACCCTGTTATAGCTTCTTATCTCCTCGCGGGCCTTCTCATTATGCTCGGCTATTGCTCTTGCTAGGGCGAATGCGGCCGCATCGGCGATAGCCATGATGCCGCCGCCCTCAACCTTAATATCGAAATCATGGGTTTTCCAGAACTTTTCATCGAAGTAGAGGGGTGCCAATATCTTCATTCGGGCGATCTCGTTCCCGAAGTGCTCGAGGGGTTGATTATTTATTAGTATCCTGCCAGTGCCGGGCCTAATTATTAGCCTCGCGACAGCTGTTTTTCTCTTCCCAACAAACACTCCAAGAGCCTTAGACATAATTTAGCCGCCCTCCTGTAAGCTCCTTACTCAACTCTCCTAGGGTCATGTACCTGATTACCCTGCCGGACCTGCTCATGGGCTCCCGGAGAATCGCGTCCTCTATCACCATTCTCTCAACGCCTTCAAGCTCTTTTGGGACGCCGACATAAATCTTTAGTCTACTCAGGGCCTCCTTCCAACGCTTGTTATGTCTTGGGAGCATTCTATATACCGTGTACCAGAAGATCCGCTCAGGCCTCCTTGGATACCATACTGTGCCGCGCTTCGGGGAGACAAAGGCCCTCCTAGAGATCAGGAACTTATATCTCTCAAGTATCGCCTCCTTCTTGCCCGTGATTATTGCCTTCTCCACGTTGACTACCGTCACATTCACACCCTTCAACAGCATCTTCGCTATCCTAGAAGCCGCTCTACCTAGCCTATGCATCGTCAAATCCACAACTATTTCTTTCGCACCCTCGTCGAGCGTCCTCAGCTTCTGAACCGCCATCTCTCGAGTCCCAGATCGGCTTGAAGAGAACTTAAATATATAGATGCATGCTCTTCAGGGGTTAAGCCTTCTTCCCGTTCCTCGGGGGCTTCAGCGTGGCTATCGAGACTATTAGCCCTATCATGGCCAGAATCGCCGTTGTCAGGAATGCTGGGGAATATGATCCGGTGGTTGCTTGGATGTAACTCGCCAATGTTGGACCTATGAGAGCACCAGCACCATATCCCGTGAAGACTATCCCATAGTTTGTCCCGAGATGCTTTAGGCCGAAGAATGTGGAAGTGCCGGCAGGCGCGATCGCGAGCCATCCACCGAAGACGANCCATAGAAGGGCGAATGAGATTATGTATGGTGGCAGTGTGTAGGCCTGCATAGCAAGTAGAGCCGCGGCGAAGATCACGATAAACGATATGAGCGCTGTCTTTCTCACCCCGAGGCGGTCGCAGAGGTATCCGAAGAACGGCCTCCCTGCCCCATTAAAGATTGCNAAGACACCGGTTATGGTTGCGGAGAGCTCGGACGTGAGCCCCACAACCTCCTGCCCATATTTCGCGGCAAGTGATATCGCCGTGAAGCCGCCGAGCGTCCCAAGAGCATAGGAGAGCCATAGGCCGTAGAAGGTCAGCGTTCTAACCATCTGCTTGGGCTCGAGCTCTGCTAGAGCACGGGTTTTCACCACTTGGGCGCTTGTGCTGGGCGGCGTCCAGCCCTCGGGTGGGAAGCTAAGTGGCATCGACAGGACTACCAACAGTGCTCCAAAAGCTATTCCAAGGTATGCGAATGTGTTCATGAGACCGACCGCGTGTATCAAGTAGTTTGCAAGGGGCGCTGTTATCAGCGGGGAAAGGCCGAACCCCAGTATCGTCAACCCAACCGCGAGACCCCTCCTCTCAGGGATCCACCTGCTTGAGACGGATATCGGGATGCCATATGCTATCCCAACACCTGCTCCAGCGATAACACCATAGAAAATTAGCGTGAATATTAGAGGCTCCGGCAAGCTGGCCACTAGGCTCGTTAGGAACCATCCGAGGCCCACCAATACCCCACCTATCAACGATACCTTCCTAGGCCCTAGGGCTTCCATCAACTTTCCACCAACTGGCATTAGGAGCGCGAAGACGAGCAAGAATACCGTGAAGGGTAGGCTAGACTCCACCGCGCTCCACCCAAAGAAGCTCTCCAGCGGCTTCCTGAAGACGCTCCAGCTATAGATCGTCCCAAGCATCAGGTTTATCACGAGACCTATGGGCGGGTATATCCATCGTGGACTCAAGGAANATCCTCCCCCATCCTCCGTAACTTGGAAGACCCATTTGATGCTGGCGATATATATGTTCCCCCTCATCATCCATGAGACAATATTCTTCAACCCTCTTATGGTAGTCGCCCCCAGCCCCTCTCTGCAAGAACCCTCTCGCCTCCCAGCTCTCCCTAACAGCCAGCCCCAACTTCTCAAGCCTTCCACAAGCCCTCCTCCTAAGCACGTATAGCTGAATACCTCAATATGGAGACGGCCTCCTCCAAGACCCTATACCCCATCATGACCTCCCTACAAGTCTAGGAGGAGAGACCTGCCCTTATTTCTTGGAGTCTTTCTGAAAATGGAGAGTAAAGAGGAAGGGAGGCTATTCAAATCCAATACATGCGGCTGAGCAANGCATTCACACCAATCCCACTGTAGCGTATAATACTTTAAATAACGCCGAATAATATTTCGACGCTGATAACCCCCTCGAGCCCCGAAAAGGGGTAGGGTAATGGGCCGGAGATCCGGCCCGGGCTAAACCTCCCAAAGGGGAGGGATGTAGCCTAAATCTCCCCGCCCTAAGCAGGGGGAGGAGGACAACCACCGCTTCACAAGACCCTCCCCCTCTCAGGGGCTAACAGAAGCTACAAGATGGGATGAATATGTTGAAGTCCTAGCCTATTATTTTCACGTTGCTTCCAGTTGGATACTTCTCGGCAAACTCTCTCGTCGTGAGGACTGTGCAGCCGGATTTCAGGAGCTTCTCATAGGCCTTTTTCGAGAAGCTGAAGGCCGAGATAGTTATCGGATGGTCGATACTGCCTGTCCCTAAAACCTTGCCCGGAACATAGACCACATCGCCACTGTCCGTCAGCCTGTTCAGCTTATAGAGGTTTACGGTCCTCCTCTGTCTCCTTGACCTTTCAGCCTCCTCGAGTATCCTCCTCCAGAACCTTGTCTTCCTTGCCTCCCTTGGTATAGCCCTGATTATGCTCAACCTGAGCCCCGGCTTAACAATCTTCTTCCGGCTAACCATTGCGTATCAACTCACTATAAAGGTCTCTAAAAAATCATTTGTCATGCTCCTGCTGGAGGGATTCTTGGAAGAGGGCCTCGAGTTCCGCCACCTTCTTCTCCAGCGCCTTGGCAGCCTCCACCAGAATCCTCTTAGGCGGCAGAAATCCTATAGACTCGACATAGAGTATTCTCCCATCTCCGCCGACCTCGGGCTCATAGAGTGTTGCTATGGCGGCCTGCCATTTGGCATGCTTCCTCCCCCTCCCAACCCTGACATAGAGCTCAAGCTCGATCTTCTGGCCCGGGCTGAGCTTTACTATTGGGATCCGGGGGCTTACAGGCTTCACGGTGGTCTCCTCTTCAGGCACCATGTCGCCGCTGTAAACAGTTATGGGCTCATCCCTGGCCTCAGCCCTGAGGACAAATCTCACCGCGCAGCGCTCACATCCGAGCTTCTTACCGCAGTCACACTCTTCTGGGGGCACATAACGATCTATATCAGAGATGAATGGTATTAGTGAGATCCTATGCACCAGTACATCATTCGGCATACTAGAGCTGTTCTCTATTATTAAGACCTCCTCAATCGCCATAGTCGGAACCTCGTTAATCGCCATACGCCTAATAGCATTTGCAACTGCTAGGGGAACCCCCGACAGCAATACTCTAACGCTCTTATCATCCTCTTCCAAAAGCTTGACCGATATCATGAGCCGAGCATCCGGCCTCGAAGGCGAGCTAAAAGCATTTCGCATAAATACTTAGGAGCATATTGCGTAAAAACAAGCCACATAATGATCCTTCTCAATCTCCCTTAACTCGGGCTCCTCTCTCCGGCAAATCTCCCCCGCAATCGGGCACCTTGGATGAAATCGACAACCCGGGGGAGGATTAATTGGGTTAGGAACCTCACCTTTCAGCTCCACCTTTCTGGGCTCCTTCAAAGCTATATCCTCCTAGAAAGACTTAGTCATTCGATGCTTAGGGTTGGCAGCTCTGTCATTGAGCTTGTTAAGGGCGATATTACTGAGCTTGAGGTCGATGCTATTGTTAATGCTGCCAACTCGAGTCTTAAGATGGGTGGCGGTGTTGCTGGAGCTATCTTGAAGAAGGGTGGATGGAGTATTCAGGAAGAGTGTGACAGGATTGGATACTGCCCGGTTGGCGGGGCCGTGATCACGGGCGCTGGGAGGCTTAAGGCGAGATATGTAATCCATGCTGTGGGCCCGAGGATGGGTGAGGGTGATGAAGATAATAAGCTCCGCAGCGCGACCCTAAGCTCCCTGAAGCTCGCGGAGCAACATAATGTTAGGAGCATAGCATTCCCCGCGATCTCAACTGGGATATTCGGCTTCCCGAAGGATAGATGCGCGAAGATAATGTTGAGGACGGCGGTGGAGTATCTTCAGAAAGGCAGTAGAATTGAGAGAGTCATTTTCTGCCTCTACGATGATGAGACTTACAAGATATTCGAAGAGGAACTTGAGAAGATAAAGAGGGAACTTAGACAAGCTTAGTGAGGCTGCCTCATCTCTTTAAGTTATGTATAGTGGACCTCCATGTTGTTCATCATACATCTTCTCGATCTCCTCAACTATTCTTCTCAGGTCAGCATTCTCCTCCATGGCCCTGCTCATCACCTGTTTGAGCGATTCAGCCATCATCTTAAGCTCGCTAAGATCTACTGTTATCCCCATCAGCTCGGCGAGCTTCATAGCTAAATGATAGGCGGCTATCGCGTTAGGATGCTGTATATAAGCTGGTGTATGAGCCCAGAGGCCCACGGCCTCGACTCCAACCTCTCTCGCTCTCAACATGAGATAACTATGGATACTCGCCGGCCCACTATATTCTGTCAGATCTAGGCCGACTAACTTCATCTCTGTCCTCAAATGCTCCATGTTCACGACCGCGGAGATCCTCGTCCTGCGGGTATGCGGGACCTGATCCAAGACTCCACCCACGAGATACATCCTCTTGGCGGATAATATGCTACAGAGATCTAGTATCAGGTTGGAGAATTCCTTCCAGCGGAGGCCTGGTTCCACGCCGCTGAAGATAACAAGTGATGCATTTTGCTCCTCACTCATCCAATAATATATCGCGGCTCCCGGCATCTGAAGCCTCTCAATTAGTGCATTCCTTATCTCTACGAATGGCCTGCTCGCTGTTAAGTCATGTATCTCGGAGTAGTCTATCTCCATGATCTTCTCGGCGTCGAGTGTCCTAGCGAAGTACTCAACTGTGAGTGAGGCGACCCTACCTGCATCAGGCCAGCCGCTGAAACCGAGTAGCATGTAACGCTTCTCGGCGGATCTCCCGCTCTTCACTTTCTTCTCGACCTCTCGGGGAATTTCTAAGGGCATTGAGTCACCTAATACGATTATGTGCTCCGGGGGATTTGAGGGTATCGGCTGCTGAGCTCCTGCTTAAATCCTCCGAAAATGATTAGTTACGGGGGTGCCTAATTGTATGGAGATTCTATTACGACTACAGCCTATAGGATACGTGGAGACGGATTATAGTGATGAGGAAGTTTCAGAGGCCTGGCCCCACGGTGTCGAGGGTAGAATCGTGATATATCCGAGATTCTCTGAGGGGATCATAGGCTTAGACGGTTTCTCCCATATCATAGTGGTTGCTTGGCTTCATAAAATACCGGAGGAGACTAGGATGACCATTAAGGTCAAGTTCAAGAGGTTGATCAGGCTGGGGCTAAGCATTGAAGATGTTCCGGAGGTGGGGGTCTTCTGCTCTGACTCGCCGCATAGACCCAACCCCATAGCATTAAGTATATTGAGACTCAAGAGAATTGATGGAAACGTGCTCCATGTCTCAGGTCTCGATCTCTACAATGGGACACCTGTACTGGATCTAAGAGCCTATACCCCATCATACTCTATAGAGGGCTATGTATTGCCAGGCTGGTATACCGAATTGCTGGAGAAGCTTAGAAAAATGAGAGTAGACTGGGATAAGCTTTAAGGAGAGACCCGCGCGGCCACTACGTTCACAAGAACACGTCTCAGGCGTTTAAGTAAGACTTTCTAGCGTGTAAAATAAAGGTGTCATAATATGGGCACGGGAGTTTAAAGTTAATAGGAGGCGCGCCACAACTTTTGAATGGTATGGCTGAGGTTTCTCGAGCTTCTTCACAAGGGGTTAGACTCTCGCTGCTGAAACTTAGGTTATCAATGATAGGTGTATGGGCGCTTATAACGGGCCTAGCGACACTCATCCTAATGGCGATCCTGCTTTATCTCGGGTTCCCGATAATCGGCATTTACGGGATACTTGGGTTCGTCGTAGCAATACACTTCTTCCAATGGCTTATAGGCCCCTATATCGTCAACGCGATTTACCGTGTGAGGGAGCTTAAGCCCGGCGAGTATCCATGGCTGCACGAGGCGGTTGAGAGAATTTCGGCGAGAAGCGGCTTGAAGCCCCCGAAGATTATGATAGCCGAGATAGATATACCGAACGCGTTCGCCTATGGAAGCCCATTAACGGGAAATATGGTCGCCGTTACTAGGGGCTTGCTGAGGTCCTTGGAGCCTGAAGAAGTTGAGGCCGTAATAGGCCATGAGCTGGGGCACCTAAAGCACCGGGACATGGTAGTAATGATGATGATCAGCCTCATACCCGCTCTCATCTACTACATCGGATACACATTATATGTCTCTGGCTGGCTTGGTGGAGGGCGGAACAGGGAGGGCGGCGGAGGTGGCCTCGCCATACTGATAGGGATTCTGCTGATAGCCNTAAGCTTCATCTTCAACCTCTTCGTCTACTACATGAGTAGGCTTAGGGAGTATTATGCGGACTCGCACGCCGCTCTCAACGTGGAGAACGGTGCCAAGAGGCTCCAGAGGGGGCTTGTCAGGATAATGGCTGTATCCGGCAGAATTCCAAGGTCCATNAGGAGNAAACATGACCAGCTCAAAATGTTCTTCATTTCAGACCCGGACATGACCATAAAGGCTTACGGCGACATTGACACTCTGATAGAGGAGATTAAGAGGGAGAAACCGAGCCTTATCCTAGAGCTATTCAGCACACACCCGCATCCCGCGAAGAGGCTGAGGTTCCTAGACCAGTTCATAACCGCGTGAAATCTTAGCGAAAAGCTTATCCCTCAATCCATATTTTTCACGTGATCNANGAGTTCTGGAAGNGGTTGCTGGAGGTTGGATCTACATGAGCGCTATAGAGGTTCTTGAGAGGCAGCCTCTCAGGAGGTTTCACTACGTCCTTCTAGCGATCACGAGTCTGGTTTATGGCCTGACGGCAATGAATGTCATGCTTATCTCCGTCGCTCTCCCGCGCATAAGTGTTGAGTGGTCTCTCAGTCCGCCGGCTGCCGGGCTTCTCGCGAGCTTCGGCTATATCGGGATGTTTTTGGGCGCTCTCTCAAGCGGCTTCGTAGCGGATAGGATTGGGAGGAAACCCACGATGATTATCATGATCCTGATAGGGTCTGTGTTCACGGGGCTCTGCGGCTTCGCCCCTGGCTACGAAATCATGGCGGCTTTTAGGCTGATAGCGGGCTTCGGGCTTGGGGGGACACTACCACTCCCAGGGGTTTATATGAGCGAGTATCCGCCGGCCAAGTATAGGGGCAGGTTTGTCGGCATTGTTGAAACAGCATGGGTCTATGGTGCTATATTATCTGTCATCTTCGGCTACATCCTGATACCGAAATACGGTTGGAGGGCCGCATTTAACGCCGCTTATATACCATTAATCCTCATACCATTCATAGCCCTTCAAGTCCCCGAGTCGATAAGGTTCCTTGAGAGGAGGGGCAGGATAGAGGAGATCAAGGGCATATTCAGGAGATATGGGCTTGTCGAGGATGTTGAGGGGCTTGATTTAAGGCCTCAGCCAGTTCAGAGGATCGGGATCAAGAGGCTGGTCTCAGGCGAGTATTTGATGAGGACTCTGATACTCTGGATGCTCTGGGCAGCCCTCGTATACACGTATCANGGTATATTCATATGGCTGCCATCAATCTACGCTGATAAGCTTGGGTTCTCCATCGTGAAGTCCCTCGAGTGGGTTCTAATCGTCACCCTAGTGCAGGTTCCCGGCTACTATAGCGCCGCCCTGCTCCTAGATAGAGTTGGAAGGAAANCTATTCTAGCCTTCTATCTGGCTGTCGCCGGCGTCGCATCTCTTCTCCTCTCAACAACACGCGATATCAATATGATCCTCATCTATAGCTGCGTGATAAGCTTCTTCAATCTCGGCGCCTGGGCAGGACTCTACGCTTACACGCCAGAGCTTTATCCAACAGAGCTTAGGGGGACTGGGTCCGGGGCCGCCGCGAGTGTTGGGAGACTCGCGGGCATACTGGCACCATATCTCACCGGATACTTAATGTATATTAGTGGTGGAGAACTTTTCTACGCCTTCCTAGTGTTCGCGCTTGTTCACCTCGTTGCCGCCATCGTGACGGGCGTCTTTGGCGAGGAGACTAAGGGCAAGAAGCTTGAGGAAATCTCAAGAATCTAGTAGGATCTTGCGACATATACTACCGATTTAGCCTCGCCTCCACATACTGCGCATGGGCCGAATGGTTTCTCAACTATATCGTATCTCTCTCCTCTAACCTCTCCACCAACTTCGTCCTTCAACTTTTCGGCGCAGTCTATGTTCCCGCACCAATTTATCCTCGCGATCCGCCTCTCCTTCAAGAGCTTCTTTATCTCCTCTATGCTGCTTGCGTCGGAGATTACACTGAGCATTATTCTCCTGCTCCTCTCAAGCAGATTTGACTCTATCGCCCTCATTAACTCATCTACCTTACCGACGAGCTCATCCAGCGACGCCTTAACCCTCTCCAGCGTATCCCTTCTCGCAAGGGTTACAGAGGACTCGACAACCTCCTTTGGTCCAATCTCCACCCTGACCGGGACTCCCATGAGCTCCCAGTGATAGAACTTCTCTCCCGGCGTGATGTCATCGCGATCATCAAGGACCGTTCTCCACCTGCTGGCAAGCATATCCTTCACCTTGGATGCATAGTCGAGTATCTGCTTTTCCTGTCCTTTGAATGGTATCGGGATTATAACGACTTGTGTTGGAGCGATTATAGGCGGTAATACTAGGCCCCTATCATCACCATGCTGAGCTATGATCGCTGCCATGACCCTGCTGAACCCGAAGCCGTAGCATGTCTGATATGGCGTACCCCTGCTTCCATCCCTCTTCTCGAACTCTATTTCATATGCTTTGGCGAAGTTTCTCCCGAGGTTGTGGATTGTAGCTACTTGGTTCACCTTCCCATCGGGGTTCCACGCGTCAAATGCTATCGAGTAGACAGCCCCGGCAAACTTGTCGAAATCCGGCCTTTTGAGTATAATGTATCCTATGCAAAGCTTTCTCAAGACCGTCTCGTAGATCTGCATGGCCTCCCTAACCTGTTTCTCCGCCTCGGCCGCGGTTTCATGCACCGTGTGAGCCTCATTCCATGGTATCTCCCTAACCCTATAAAGGGCTCTCGTGGCCTTCGTCTCTCTACGATAAACATTCACGCTCTGATGAACCTTGAACGGGAGATCCGCATGGCTCCTTATCCAGAGCTTGAACATTGGATACATTATTGTCTCGGATGTAGGCCTGATTATCAGCCTCTGCTCCCCGGAACCCTGATCTATCACAAAAACCTCCTTCGAAAATCCCTTGATATGCTCCGCCTCTTTTCTGAACAACTCCTCGCTAGTGACAAGGGGAAAGTACATCTTCTTGTGCCCGGTCTTCTCAAGCTCATCCTCGAGGAGCTTCCTGATTATATCGAGCATGAAGGCCCCATTCTCCAAGTAGACCGAGAAGCCTTTCACCGGGAACCTATTATCAACTATCCTAGCCCTGAAGATGACGTCGTCAAACCATTCGGAGAAGTTCTCGAACTTCTTCGAGGCGGAGACGCTCATCCCGCTAAGCCGCGCCTCCTCCCGATATATAGTTAACCCTTCATAAAGGGCCTTCTAGCCCCTTCTCTCCCAACTCCTGAGAGCCGCATCCGCCATCTCGGCTAGCAGCTTTTTCGGATCCTTAGCCTTGACGTATGCACTGGCTAGGAGGACCCCCTCAGTCCCAAGCTCTATCGCCTTGGCCACGTCATCACCGGTTGAGATACCGGCGCCGCAGAGTATGNGAACCGATGGATTTATCCTCTTTATTGCCTCAACGGCCCCAGTGACGACCTCGGGCTTCGCCTTAGAGACAGGTATTCCCGTTCCTATGAGCTCGGGCGGCTCAATCGCCAGCATGTTTGGCCCAAGCGCCGCCCCAGCTTTAGTAGTCTCAACGGTATCCGTGCATAGCAAGGAGATTAGCCCGACCTCCCTCAACCTCTCGAGGACCGCGCCGATATCCGCTAAGAGGAGCCTCTTCTCGGAGTGGTTGACTATCGAGCCCACCGCCCCAGCAGCCTTGATGTTCTCCACAATTATCGAGCCTGTGTGGCCTCCGGGGCGATATGGGTCAACATGCTGGGCGAAGACCGGTATACTGACATGCTCCACGACAGCCCTGAGATCAGGTAATGGCGGGGCAACGATAATCGAAACACCATACTCCCTCGAGACCTCCTCAGCGATCCTAGCAAGCCTTACGGCATTCTCACCTATGGACTCGAGATAAACCTTGAAGTTCAGCGCAATTACTGGATACTTTAGCTCAACGCTCATAT
>JGI24721J44947_10001926_pt1 | contig 29652 bp, 33 predicted proteins | sample YelNatPaOPGAMG01_FD_44947 | JGI IMG/M metagenome (IMG submission 44947) | reverse complement strand
TGCTCTAAAGTATGCTCTAAACTCTTTTTAAAACTTCTACTTCAGGAAGGCACTGCGCAACCTTGCCATGTAAACGATGATGCTTAAAAGAAGAGCTGGACCGAGATGAAAGGGTCTTTCTCCATTTAAATGTTGTTTCACCCTCGATTAGTGACAGCATAATTTATTAATTATCGTTGTTAATGCATTTGTTAAAAAGGTGTGCAAAGTATGTCGTTGAAGTCTAAGTTTAAAATTGAAAGTGCAGGCATCGCTGCGTCCTTCATCTTTTACGCCGTTGCTGGAGTATTATTCTTCATTATTTTACCTTTAGCTTGTTTTCCACCCCACATCGGCATAATCGGCGTCCTAAGTCTGCTCGCAGCCTACGGTTTGTTGAAGAGAAGGGTTTGGGCAGTTTGGCTTGTTGTTATATTATTCTTTATTGGCACAACTTTTTCGTTGGTTACGCTTTACTACTATTTTCTAGGAGATGTGCTCATCGGCGTGGGTGCAACTGCATACCTAATTCTAACATGGATTTTCACAGCCTATGTTGTTGCAAAAAGGAAGATAATAGAATAAAAGGAAACTTCTCTCCTAAACGGCTTCCATTCTCTTTTGAGGATGTCGCGCATTTTCATTGCATCCACATCCAGAACCGGGCTTTCACTTATGATGACAGGTTTCAACTTGAACTCGGCTATGACTTTTGCTAGCATTTCAAAGTCTGGACCGTATGCGGCTTCCTCCATCGTATGGTGTTGTTTCTCGCCCTTGTCCGTGAATTCCACTTTCGTGAAGTGGCAATGCATGTTCTTGACGGCTTCGGTTCCCAAACGCTTTTCAACCTCCACAACAACTTCGCGGAAATCCTCAACGGTCTTGAAGCGCCCCCTTTCTCTTGCGTGCAAGTGTGCCCAGTCAATGACTGGACTTGTCCGTTCAACTTCCTCGCAGAGACTTAAAACTTCGTTTAGACTCCCAAATTGGGAAGGCTTGCCCATAGTTTCCGGACCTAATTTTACATTTTTAATTCCGAGTGTATTCATGGCTTTAGCGACTTCCCTTAAGGCTTCAACACAGTTTTTTAAAACATCCTTTGGAGGATTTTTCCCGTAAAATCCGGGGTGGAAGACGACGATGTATGATTTCATCCATTCAGCTGCGGTTGCGCACGCGATTAAGCGTTGCTTACTTGCTTCAATAACCTCTTTGTCTCCGCAGAAGTTTATGAAGTAGGAGCCGTGGAGGCTGAGCAAAACATCAAATTTTTCCGCTTCTCGCCCGAGTTTTTCAGCCTCTTCCCTCTTTATTTGCGGTTTTGCACCCCATCGAACAGCTTGGTATTCAAAAGCGTCAAGTCCCTCTTCCATAAGAAGTCTGGGAACATCTGTTAAACCAGCTTTTCTAGCCCTAAACGATGGAGGAACACCAGCGGGACCGAATCTTGGACGGTCAGCCATTAGGTTTCCCCTTTTCTACTTTCGCTTAACTGTTCTGTGTCTGAAAGCTTTCCGCTTGTATCCGCCATACAACAAAGTAGCTAAAGCCGAAATCCAAGCTGCGAGGTTCTGGAAAACCAAATACTTTCCAGCCCCGTCTAAAAGAGTTAAAGGCGCAATCACAGAGCCGACGGCGACTACAAAATCTCTGAATCCGGGCGCAACGGCAATCAATGCGCCGTTTATGGCTGAAAAGAATGCGCCTACGGGAGCGAAAAACTGCGCTGTTCCCTTAACGAAGTTAAGCAATGAGGCGTTGCTTTGGTAGGCGCCAGCTATGGCGTGGTAAATCAGGTTAGGATAAGTCAACAGAGAAATTACGATTATGAGGGCTCCGAAGGTCAGCAGCAATATTAATGTGCTTTTTATTGTGGCTCTTGCAAAATGTATTCTNTGCCACATGTAGGCTATCCCCCTAACTTTCAACAGTCTCTTCTTTNCTNCACCAAAAAATCTCCTCATAGGCCCTGTTCTCTGTTTCTGTTCACCTTTNGCAGATGCTTTAGCCTTAGGCTTTAGTGTTTCANCGGGCTTTATCGTGAAGTAGCTTGTTAGACACATCCAGCTGAAAACGAGCGAAAGGATGACGGCTACGGGAACTAAATGGAACATTGGGCTAACAGTTAAAACAAAATTCCAGTCTGTTCCTGGAAATGTGAAACTCCATTGCAACAGCGATCTGTCTTCCACGCCTAAGCTAATGGCGTAAAGAGCAACTAAATACTCAGCTAAAATTGCTATCAAGATGAAAAGGATTATTGCGGCTGCTCCCTTTAGTGTTGTCCAGCGGATGACGAGACGTTTTGGAGTTGCCATTCAGTTCCACCAGCGAACGCCCTAACCTCAACTGCAGTGTGATAGTGCTTTGAATATGCGTTTTTCTGACTAAAAAAGATGACTGTGAAAGACTTGGTATATATTTTACTCATAATTAGTTAGCCTTAACCTCTTTATTTAACGAATTCATTTTCATTCAAATCAGAGAGAAGAATAAACTGTGAACGCTACTTTGGAATATGGAGACGCGTCTGTTGCTTCCATCATTAGGACAGAGGAAATTCGTTTCCGCATTTTGGACATTTAGCCATGGCGCACTGTACGGAAGAGGGGCAGCCGGAGCAAGCAAACGCTCTGCCGTATGTTATGTCGAAGGTGAAGCCGCATTTTGGGCATTTCACCACGCGTTTCGAATGCGAGTTCAGTGTTTTTCACTCCTTCTAAGTCATCCATTACGGGAAATTTTAAAAATGTTTCTCATAACTCTAAAACTGGTTTACGGAAAAATTAATAATATATAATGAGAAGTAGATTTAAGTTTGAGACCGGGAAAAAGATGCAGAGAAAAAACAAAGCAGAGCGTTTGGAGCTATATAGGGAACGTGATACACAAGTTTTACTAGGTAAATTTTTAAGCGGAGAGATTAGCGAGCTTGAGCCAGTTTATGACTCGCAAGTTGGCTATCGTTATCCGGCGGTTGAGGAGATAATTGGAGACGGTTCAAAAGTTATGCCTTTTTTGAACAAGCTTTACGAGGCTGGAATTTTAGAGCGGAAGCTTTACGATAAAGTTATTTATTGTCCAAAGTGTGGTTCCGCAAACATTTCTATTCGTTATTGCTGTCCCTACTGCAAGTCTTTTGATATCCAAAAAAGTTCCCTAATAGAGCATGTTAAATGTGGGTATATGGATGTGCAAGAGAGTTTTCTGAAAGGGACTAAGCTGGTTTGTCCAAAATGTGGTGAGGAGCTTAAAACGGTTGATGTTGATTATAGGAAGGCTGGGGTGTGGTGTACTTGTAAGGTTTGTGGGAAAAGTTTTGACATCCCGGTCTCCGCGCACTTCTGTAGAAGTTGCCATGAAAACTTCACTTTTGAAGACGCTGAAATACGGGATGTTTTCATCTACAGCCTTAACGAAGAAGTAAAGGGGGAAGCTCCGCTCGGCTGGGTTTTGGTGGCTCCAGTTCAGGAACTGTTGGTGGAGGATGGCTTTCACGTTGAAAGCCCAGCTTTCCTTAAGGGCAAATCAGGTGCAAACCACAGGTTTGACATCGTAGCGTATAAGAAGACTGCTGAAAAATTGATGGTTATCGATTTTGCATCTTCTGTTGAGGGTGAAATTTCGGAGCAGCCCGTTATTGCTCTTTTCGCAAAAATATTTGATGTTTCTCCTGAGAAAGCTTACTTGATTGCAGTTCCGAAGATTAATGAAAATGGTAGGAAGATGGCTGAGTTATATAATATTCAGATTATTGAGGCGAGGAACCAGAAGGAAGTTATTAAGGCGTTGAAAGAGAAACTGAAGAAATAACCGCTAATCTACTACAAAAACCGCCATGTTGCCTCTTTCTGTGACTATTTTGACAACAAACCTTTCTTCTGGCAGTTTTACGCCTGCGAGGATGTATGTTGTTTCTTCTCCCGAGTTTATGAAAAGGTTTATGGTAAAGCGTTCGTGGTTTGTCTGGGTAATTACCCATATGGCTACGATATGCGTTGTTGAGGGACTGGAGTTCTTAATGCTGATGTTTGCTCCGCTAACTATTACTTTTACAGCGAAGAAATCTATTTCTATGGTTGTTTGATTCATGCCTGTTCCGCCATCTGCGAATTCTATGCGAACTGTGCCGTTGCTGTTCACGTAGTTTGCCAAGTTTTCATTTATGCCAATTGAGTACTCGTTCCACTCGTTTGGTGCTGGTTGGTTTCCTTCTGTGTTATTAAAGCCCGCATCACTAAAGCTCATGGTCGCCCAATCGTATGCTTTTATAAACCACTTTTCAGAGCCTTCAGTGGCATTGTATCTGACAAGTATTTCAATGCCTTGTATCTGGTTTAGCGGGTAGTTCGCCAAGTCTAATACAAAGTCGTTGTTTATGTCAAGCCGGTAGGCGCCGAATGCTGTCGCCTCATATTCTATCCAGTCAACCTGGAACTCGAACGGCACGTCTGCGGCTTTCGTGCATTTAATTTTTAGTTTCCATTCTCCGTCGGCGCTTCTGAAGCGTGTCGGGTTAGCGGTGATTGTTTGGTTTTCTGTAGTGTCTGTTGTGCCAATGACGTGTGTTATGTAGCCATTGCCGCTCGTTGGGTAGGCGCCTACTTCATAATTGTAGAGTTGAAAAGTTGCATTAACGCCTGTTGCGGTGCAACTGAGGTCAACAGTCCATGTTAAGCTGTCCCATGATTCAGTGTTAGACGCGCCTACAAATTCAGCTTCAGCCGTGAACTCTGTTGGTGGTCCAAAATTCATAAACCCAATTTCGAAGCATTCATATGTGGTTGTTACCGTGTCTGAAGAGAGCATGGTTGAGCCTAAAACTGTAAGTGTTGTTCCATCCCACTTTAGGGCTCCTAAGTCAAAGTATGTTGCCTCCAAAACTGCTCCTAGAATCTTAACATCTCCGTTTATGTTGCGTGTGTTGGTTCGCAATTGAATCCAGGGGTGGGTGCCTGCGCCCATTGACACGTAGTTCGCCCAGCTTGCCCCCCAACCAGTGGATACGGAATACGTGTTATAGTTTATTCTTCCGGCAGTTGTTCCCCAAACTATTAAGCCTTTGTTTCCTGTTGGTTCCCAAGCAAAGTCAATGCATCTTGTGATGGATGAATCAACAGACTCATCAACTTCGTTAACTATGTGAACTCTTGTCGGTGGGTCTGCGGACATGTTGAAAGCCCAAGCGTTTAAATCACTGAGGTCGTTAACTCCGGCATACATGATAAAATCGTTCTGCGAGTTTCCCGCTGGGTCGCGTTTTAAAACACTAAAGCAGACATCGTTCCCTCCATCTGGGTCCGGGTCAAAAGATGCTCCAGTAGTCCAGTCATCAGCGCCTTGAACATAGTATTTCCAAGCCATGCTGTTTGGACCGTTGCCTGAAACAACCAATATTTTCTTGTAGTAAGTGGAGTATTCAACTGCAATGGTTTCCCTTCCGACAATGGTGTATGTTGTTGATATTGTGGTCATTTTCTCCCATGTGCTGCCGTTCCATATACTCGCAAACGCGTCAGCATTTGTGTCGTCTTGAAATGCCAAAGCAATTTGATTAGACGCTGGGTCGGGGTTGCTTGCTAAACAAACAAATGATATAGTTGGGTTTACTGAGGCAACTCCTGTAAAATCCATGTAATATTCTTCGCTCCATGCTGTGCCGTTCCAAATCCTGTATCCCAAATCTTTTGAGGCATCTGCAATAACAACATCGTAGACCAGTAAGGCTCTGCCACTAGCCGTCTCATACGCTATGTCATATGGGCGTTGTGCTCCAGTAGGCGCAGTTGTCCAAACTTGGGCAATATTATTTGTGACAGTCCATGCTGTGCCGTTCCAAACATAGGCATCAAGATAACCATCATCAGAACATGTTACAGCAATCCTTTCAAAACTTCTTTGCTCAATGGGGCAATAGGCAACTCTAACAGTCCTAACGGGGCTGCCCGCGTCTGGTAGTTCAACCTGGGAACCCCAACCTGCTGTTTCTCCAGTCCACGTTCTCAATTTAGGCGTGTTCAACGAGTTTGTGCTATCGCGGTAGACTATGAAGGCGTCGGTTTTTGCTGTGGATGAGGATGCCGAAACGTAAGAACGAAACTTCATGTAAACATCGTCTTCATTCTGCAAGTCGGTTATTGAACCAGAAACAAGCGTTGTAGCACCAAGAAGGGCATACGCTGAGGGATTATACCTATACGTAATTCCATTGGTGCCTCCCAAGGTAAACTCTTCTTTGAAAGTTTCGTAGAAATCATCAATAAAATTCGTGTCCGTGTAAGTGCCGCTTACCCTGCTTCCGGCGAGAACTGAAAACTCTTTCTGAGCTGTGAGCCACGGAGAACCCGTTGCACGAGTAACATTTGTAACTTGCACTTTTTCCTGCATCCTCTCCAAGTCCAGCTGGTTCATTTGGTAGCTCCAGAGGACAACGTTGCCGACAATCATCACTATCAGAATTAAGCTTAACATAACGACTATTACATTGCTTATGCCACTTTGTCGTGTTTAAGGCGCCTTATAATAACCTCCAGCGTGATTCCCCCTTGTCGTAACAATATCCACGTAATAGACCCCGTCTGAAACCCAAGAGTATGAAACGTTTAGCCATCCGTGCGCATCTATCTCGAGATGGAAGGGTGAACTGAAGAGCTGAGGAGTGCCATTAATGTAGACCCTTGAAACGTCAATGGCACCCTTTCCGATGTTGCGGAGATAAACCATTATGCTGTTGGTGGAGTTAAACCAAACATCCTCCACTAAGAGTCGCTCACTCATGTTTTCCCGAAGATTTGTTGTAACAACATATGTTGAGGTTGTAGCTATTGCCATGGCTGCCACAGCCACAACCATAAGCAAGAGGTTACTTAGAACAGGCGTTATGGCGCGCTTGTCGCATAAAAATCTTTTACACTGAATCTTCATTGCCTCACCTCACAAGAATAGCTTCAGTGCCACATAGCCGCACAACATCATTATGAGGCTGTGCTTCAATCCAGCGCTTACTGTTCCATCCCCCATTTTCCCAGCGACAAGCCCACCGAAAAAAGCTTGAATTGTCGTCATGTGGAAAAATAACCTTTGCATTTCCTCAGATGTCATCATGGCTGCTCCAAGCGTCGGCAAACCTTCTATTGTTGCAAAGAATGATTTAAAGAGAAGTATTATTGTGAATAGGAAAACGAAAAAGGCTACATAAATTATCGCAATGTAAGGTCTTGTCTGGGTTCGCCGTTCCTTCTCAAGCAAAAGAGTTGTCTGTATAAACCTGCCCATAGGGTCAAAGACTCTTTCAACATGTCCTCCTGAACGTCCAGCCTCGATAATCATGGGAACAGTCCTCTGCATCAAAACAGTGTTAACGCGGTTCCCCAAAGCCAGAAGAGCCTCGTCAAAACTCATTCCCCAAGAAATCTGCGCGGTCATCTTCCTTAGTTCCGCTGTAAGCGGTCCATAATCCCTTTTTGCAGCTTCCTCCAAAGCCTGAGGCAATGTCATGCCAGTTTCTTGAGCTTGGACAATGCTTCGGAATAGGTCTGGTAAGTGTTCATCCACTGCTTTCCTCCATCTGTAATCGATGTAGTTTAAGATGGATACGGGCGCGATGGCAATTATTGCCGCAAAGAAGACGAAGTCATCAAAAATTTCGTTACCCCAAAACATGAAGTATGCAAAAAGAATTAGGAAAACAGCTAACAAAACAGAGGTTGCAAGCACGATTTTTTTGGTTTTCTTCTCTATTTTCGGCATTTTCCACTACCATCTTGGCGAGATAGCATCCAAAATTATCAGAAATATTATAGCGCCGACGGGAATTCCGATGTAAGTAAGCAGGTTCAGCAGAAGCTCTGAGCTTAAAAACCCGAGGAAACCCCCTCCGAGCATGGATATAACTGCCAACATTATTACGAAGAGAAGCGGTCCGGTTAACAGGATGGATATGTAGAACTCCGACAGAATCGACAATGTGTCTGAGAACTTTTTAAGACTTATCCTTTTCAACTTCATAAACTGCTTGGATTTTTCGCGTAGGTATGCAGCTAAGTTACCGCCAGAATGTATTGTTGAAATGAAGCCTTCAAGTGTTTCCCGAAATACTTCTGAGGGCGAACGCTTTGATGCCTCTTCAAGGGCTGAAATTACGTCTAAACCAAAAAGGTTTACGTTTCTAACAACATCCTTGGCTTCATAAGAAATTGCCAATGGCACACTCATATTTGCAAGTGAATAAAAAATTTTTTCTGGTGAGACCCCGGCACTTGCGAGAATAGCCATATAACCCGTTGTGAATGGCAACTCATCCTCCAACTCCCTCTTAAGTTTGTCTGCACGGTAAATTGGGTAAACGTAAAATCCAATGATTGAAAACGCAAACGCAAACAACCCTCCGCCACAGCTATATAGAAGCGTTGGCAAAACTGGCATGTGGAAGGCAAGAATCAGTATGGATGGAACAAGAACAACAGTTGCCATGGTGACTAATATCGCGGAAAAAACCGTTAAACTGACATAAGCCTTGAAATTGACTTTTATTCCAGACTTGTACAAACTTTCGTCTAAATCTTTAAAGAGTGGCAAAATTCGTTCTATTCTGCTGCCGATAAGTTGAAATGCCAAAGAATGTGGTTTCCCAAGCTCTATTCTAGGTTCTTTTTTAGGCGCTTCAGTTTTTTCCTCAAGTGTTGCTTTGAGGCTGTTGATGATTTTCTTAACTTTCTCTAGGGCTTTGTTTTCGCTCATTTTAACCCCATTCTGGCTTTTTGATACACGCGGTTTGGGTTAGAGTAGTATTCTCGAATTATGTTAGCAACTTCTATGTACCGACGAATTCCACTGTGCACCATCCACTCTAAGACGGTCTTTCTTCTGTTCAGCTCACGCCTGACGTCATCCTCTGTTATGCCCATTTTTTTCATGTGGTCCTCTAGAAATGGGCTATTTCCAACGTGGATAAACTTGTCTTCTTTCGGGTTCCAGCGGAAAATTTCTTCTGTTATTATGTTCTTTGTTTTTTGGTCTATCCCCGCAACTTCTGTAGTTGTGAGGGTTCTTCTCGCTGGTTTTCCTTCCACTTCTGTTCTTGTTACGACCATTATCACATCAGTCATTGCTATCAGTGACCGTGGGATGTTCATGGGTTCGGACTCTAGCCTATTTATCACGGCTTCAACCGATTCTGCGTGTATTGTGCTCATTCCAAGGTGACCTGTTGCCATTGCTTGGAAAAGCGTGTATGCTTCTTCGCCTCTAACCTCGCCGACAATGATGTAGTCTGGTCTCTGTCTGACTGCTGCTTTCAGTAGGTCGAAAAGTGTTATTGTTCCGCCTTTTTTGTCTTCGTGGCCGAAACCCAGTCTTGCAACCGAAGGTATCCAGTTTTCATGTGGAAGGTTGAGTTCTTGAGTGTCTTCTACGCTTACTATTTTCATTTCGGGCTTTATGAACATGGACAAACAGTTTAGCATTGTAGTTTTTCCCGCGGCTACGCCTCCCGCAACTAGCACCGAGGCTCTGTTCTCTATAATATACCATAGGTACGCGGCCATTTCGGACGAGACTGTTTTGAAGGCTATCAAGTCTGAAATTGTCAGTGGGTCAACTCTGAAGCGTCTAATGGTGAAAGTTGAACCTCTCCGCGTAACCTCATTTCCATAGGTTAATTGCACACGGCTACCGTCCGGAAGAGAAGCGTCCAAAATTGGAGAAGCTATGGAAATGTTCTTCCCAGAAAGATATGCTAAGCGGATTATGAAGGAGTTTAGTTCGTCCTCATCCTTAAAAATTATGTTTGTTGGCAAAGACTCGTAGAGCCGGTGCCAAACATATAATGGTATGTTTACGCCGTCTGCAGATATGTCCTCGATTAGGTGGTCCTTCATTAAGGGGTCTATTTTCCCGTAGCCTATAAAGTCTCTAATTATGTAGTAGGTGAGCTTGTCGACGGCTTCTGGTGGAACTTTTATTCGGTATTTCTTAATTATTTCTTTAGTTTTTTCTTTGAGATAATTTTCGGCTTTTTCTCTGGTTTCTATTTCCTTTAGGTTTACGTCTGCTTCTTCCATTAAGAATGATTTTATTTCTTTAAGGAGGCTTTCCTCCTCTGTTTTTAGCGTGGGTTCAATGACTTCGTAGACCGTTTTCTGAGTTTCTGGGTTTTTCACTATGGCGGCGTAGACGTATGGTTCCTGTATTGGGTAGATTTCTCGGAAAACTGTTGGTTTCCTTCCTTCTCCTTTTATTATTATGCCTACTTCTGCTTCTTGAATGGCTTGAGCGTTCTTTGGTTTTTGCTTTTTCACTGGGCTTTAGCGCCTCCTAGTTTTGGCACTTGGTTTTTCCAAGTAGAATATAGTGTGTAGTGAGTCTTAATAAGTTATATGCACGCCTAATCTTGAGGGAGTCTCTTGAACGCTAAAATAGAAGAAAAGATGCCAAACGCGTTCAAAACCTAAATTTAGCCACTTTAAGGTGGAGGCGTTAATCATTGAAGACAACAAACTGGCTGAAAACTCTTAAGTAGATTTACTTGTATCTTGCTCTTCTCTTTTGCCGTTTCTTTTTCTGTCTACGCATCCTTTTCTTTTTCCATTTAGCGCGAATATCTTGCACACTCCATCCATTTCACTCTATTGTGGCGTGTCTACGCCGTAAATCTTCCTCAGTTCGCCCCATCGATGCATCAACTCCACAACCAAACTGTCTAGAAAAACCATGCAGTTGTTTTCAAAAACGCTTCCAAGAGGAGTTAAGGGTTCGCGTTCACCCATAATTTGCCTCGCTAGATAATCTTCTTCTTTCGGCCAGCCGGTTTTGGTTCTTCCTTTAATCGTGACTATGTGGTCAGCCATCTGGCCTAATGGAGATTCTGGAAAGGATGTTATGGCAATTACTGTGGCTCCAATTTCCTTAGCGGCTGCGCTTGCGGTTAGAACCATTTTTGTGGCGCCTGTGCCTGAAATTGCGATTAGTAAGTCTCCTTTTTCCGCTGCTGGTGTGATGGTTTCGCCTAGAAAGTAGACGTTGAAGCCCAGGTTCATCAAGCGTAATGCAAATGCTCTTGCAACAAATCCGCTTCTTCCCATGCCTACAATGAAGATTTTCTTGTTCTTTGCACCGATTAAGAGTTTAATCAGCCTTTCAACTTCTTTTGCGTTTAACTCTTCGATGCTGCTTTTGATTCCCGTGATAATTTCTTCTGCCGCCGCCTTCAACCATTTCAACTTTTCAAGCTCCGAGAACCCATTACATTTTCGCCAGCATTAAAAGTCTTGCGGTTTTGAGGCGCTTCTCTCCACATTTAAAAGCTGAAGAGAGATGGAATCCTAACGCAAGTTAAGCGAACATAAATTGCCAATGCCAAGATTCCAACTGTTATGGCTAACAGAACAAAGTCTCCCCTATGCATTTTTAGAGTGTAAAGGTTCGTGCGTTTTTTGGTGGCGCCCCAAGCGCGGGATTCCATGGCTTCTGCCAGTTCAAGGCTTCTGCGGATAGCGCTCACAATTAACGGTACAAGTATGGGAATGTAATTTCGGATTCTTTTCAGAAAGTTTCCGCGTTCCAGCTCCAACCCTCTTGCCTTTTGAGCATCCATAATTGTTTGAGCTTCCTCAGCTAGAACTGGAACAAACCTAACAGCAGTTGTGAAGGCGAAGGAAAACTCGTAGGGCACCCGAGCTTGTTCTAAGGCTAAGCCCAAATTGTCTGGAGATGTCGTCAGGAAAAATATGGAAAAAGATTCTATGAGCACTATGAAACGCAGCGTCATGGCAGCGGCACCCTCCAAACTCTCCGCTAATCCTCTCGCTCCAAAATAGGCGAACAAAAAGTTTGTCAAGAAAATTATTGTAGCCAAAAAGGCCGCGCCCCGCAACGAGCGGAGCCACTCCCGCTGAACGCCAGCTAAAGTACGAACGGAATCTGTATCAGGAAGAGCACTATCAGAGGTATTAGCTCCCCAAAAATTATGGCAACAACAAATATCACGCATACATACACAAATTTTATCCGCGGGTCTAAATTGTGGATTGGCGAATGGACTTTGCGGAATTTGAGTCCGTCGAAAACGCTCATTTAGACCTCTCCTTCCCAAAATGATTTAGCAAAATTTCTCTTGCTTCATAAATGTCAATAACTTCTTGAGGTAGTTTCAAATCTTGAAGCTGGATAAAGATCTGGGTTACTTGGGGCGGAACGATAGATGCCCTGTATAGCGTTTCAGTGTTCGTGAGAATTTTCTTTGCCTCTCCGTCAGCTACTATCTTTCCATCTCGCATCAATATAACCCTTGGATTGCATTCTGCCACAAACTCAACGTCGTGTGTGACGATTATGGTTGTTTTCCTCTGAGTTTTCATCTGTATAATAAATTGTCTCAGTTTCTCCTTTTGCTGGTAGTCTTGCCCTATCGTCGGCTCATCTAATATCAGTATCTTTGGGTCCCACGCCAAAACAGAGGCTAAAGCAACACGTTTCCTTTCCCCGCCGCTGAGCATGAACGGCGAAGTTTCTCTGTACTGTGCTAAACCTAGGAGGTTAAGCGCCCACGTTATCCTCCTCTCTATCACGTCTTCTTTGAATCCGAAGTTTTTCAAGGCGAAGGCTACTTCATCCTCAACTGTTTCGCTGAACAATTGGTGATCTGGGTTTTGGAAAACAAAGCCCACGTTTCTGGCTAGAGTTGCCACGCTAACTTTTGTTGTTTCGACGCCGTCAACGAGAACTCTGCCCTTTGTTGGTTTAAGAAGTCCATTAAAATGTTTAACAAGCGTTGTTTTTCCAGCGCCGTTTTGTCCCATTATGGCGACGAATTCTCCGTCGTGGATTTTTAGGGACACTCCCTTTAATGCTTCCACACCGCTTGGGTAAGTGAAGTAGACATCTTCAACCTCAATCATCGGATTTGAAAGCCTCCCTTATCAATGCTGCCATTTCGTCAGAGGACAGGGGAATTTTATCGCCTAATCTTACTCCGTCTTTCCTTAACATCTGATAAAGAAGCGTTGCCTTTGGGATTCCAACTCCAATCAGTCGGGTTTCCTCTGAGCTTAAGATTTGGCGTGGTTCACCGTCTATGACTACCCTACCATCGTCCATTATGATTATGTGGTCCGTGTATTTGGCTGTTAAATCCAGCCTGTGCTCAACAAGCACAACGGTTATTCCCAATTTTCTGTTAAGTTCATAAATCACATCGAATATCTTCTTGGCGGTTAGCGGGTCAAGAAAGGATGTTGGCTCGTCGAGAACCATTACCTGCGGTTGCATGGCTAAGACTGAGGCAATTGCGACACGCTGCTGCTGTCCCCCGGAAAGTTCGTATGGAGCTCTCTCCCTTAAATCATATATATCTGTCAATTCCATAGCCCAATCTACTCTTTTGCGAATTTCTTCTCTGGGAAGCCCTAGGTTTTCAAGCCCGAAAGCTACATCCTTCTCGACGGATAAAGCGAAAAGCTGGTTTTCAGGGTTTTGAAAAACAAGGCCCACATGCTTTGCCAACTCATAAATTGGGTACTTGGTAACATCAAGCCCAGCGACCGTTATCTGACCTTTCAACTCGCCTTGGTAAAAGTGGGGGATTAGCCCATTTAAACATCTGCAAAGAGTTGTCTTTCCGCATCCGCTTGGTCCGGTGATTAGGGTGAATTCGCCTTTCTCTATTTTTATGGAGACGTCTATTATGGATGGTTTTGTTGCGCTTGGATAGGTGTATGTTAGGTTTTTTGTTTCAATCACAGCCATGCTTATGATGCCAACCCGATTTTAAGCGGAGCCTAATCTCTCATTTAAGAGTAGCTACTTAATTGTGGCTAGAAAGCTTTTCCTTAAAAAGCCGCAAACAACGCTTAAGTCCCGCTTCAATGTCGCCAACACCATTAACTCCAGCGGCTGTTGAGTGTCCGCCGCCCATACCACGCAGATACTCGCCTAAAGGTTTAGCTATATCTCTGCCCAAGTGTATTCCAGTTATTTCATGAAATTCTCGTGTGCAACGTAGGCTAACCTCTATGTTTTCATTTTTTTGTCCGGCTACTACGGCGACATGAGCACCTAAATCTACTATGGCTCTAGCCGCCGAAGCTTGAAATGCGCTAACATGGGAAAAGGCAAGTATCCATTCTCCAACTTTGAAAATTTTGGCTCTTCTACAAGCCTTTAACCTCGCTACACGTTCGGAGAAATCCATGGGTAATGAGAGCATGGATAAGGCTTCTTGCGCGTTTACTCCAATGTCGATGAGTTCTGCAACGGCTTTCAGTGTGGATGAGTTGGCTAAAACGAAATGGCGTGTGTCAAAGGCTATACCCAAAAACAACGCTTTAGCCTCTTTTTCGGCGGGCTTTACACCAGCTTGTTTAAAGAAATTGTAAATGATTTCGCATGTTGAGGATGATTCTTCGCTTGTTATGCAGATTTTCGCAATTTTTTCTGTTTCGGGATGAGCCGCATGGTGGTCTACAACAATTATCGGAGCCCTTGCAGCTTTCACTTTTTCAGCGAGATTGTCCAATTGTTGAATAGTGTTGGTGTCAAGCAGAACTATAGCGTCTGCATTATCCACATTCGGTTGAGTTTTCAACTCTACTGGTAAATGTTTCAAAAGATGTTTCGACAGACGGCTTATTCCCTGCGCCGCCCCAATTTCAACCTCCATTTTTGATCTTAAGTTCTTGAGTAAACCCGCGAAGGCATACGCTGAGCAGATGGCATCTGGGTCTGCGTTGTGGTGGCATAACAAAACAACTAATTTGGCATCTAATTCTTCGAGAAGCTTGGTTATTTCTGCAAGCGACATGAGATGTTCCTCAAATATTTTTCAGCAGATACGAAAGCTTCCTTTACAGCTTCATTGACAAGTTTTTGTACGTCAAAATCTTTCATTAGAGGTGATAAAGTGATATCCACATCGACGGTTAGCGTCATGGGCTTTGCGCCTTCAGCCTCAACGCTGATGTTCAGCGCCTCTATCCTCTTTAAGGGAACTTTTGACTTTATGTATGCCCTTGCGGCTTCTTCTGCAATTGAACACAATTCCTCAATTTGCTCGCTTGTCAACTCTGGTAGGCGCAGTTCCTCCACATTCTTCACCTAATACGTGTTGCGGTCATGGAGTAGACAAAGGACGTAGGTCTTCTTGAAGTTTGGCTTGCAAATCCTTTAGTTGGCTACGCAGTCGCTCCTCTTGTTTTCCTAAAACTGTTGCCCGAGTGTTTAGAAGTTCCTTTCGCTCATTTAGCTCCGCAGTTATTTTCGCCTTTTCAGTTTTCACCAGGAGCGTGCCAATAGCCTTGTAAATGACTGCGTCATCTCCCATTTTTTGCAGTTCATTTAAGGCTTGCTCGCTTTCGGTTAACTCAATTTCCACTTGCTGCTTTTGAGCCAGAACCGATTGGAGGGTTTGTTGAAGCTGCTGAAGCCTCAGCAAGCGCTCTTGAACTTGAGGTGGAAGTTTCGAAAGTTCTTCACTCACTTATATACACTCCCATTCTGCACAGCAATAGGCACAGCAGTTAATTAAGGATTTTCTCAAAAACGTCGAAAACCAGCGAAATCACAGATAAAACCTCCATGTCGCAAAAAGGACGGTTCCTACAACCATCATCATCAACATTATGGACATGAGCGCTATCGTTATTGTTTCATGACGGCTGGCAATTTTTCCTAATACCCAGTACATGGGAATTAAGGCTAAGGCATATCTGTGCAGATTGTTTATGGTTCCGTAAAACAGAATTGTTGGAAATATCACCAAGGCAAAACCATAATATTTCGCTTCATCGTGCCTCTTTTTAAGACCAAGTGATAAAGTGGCAACAAGCAAGTCTTTAGAGGATAAAAGACTGGCAATAACCATTATTACAAAAATTAGCTCAATAAAGGCAAGAAGCGAATACCCAAGTTTCGGAACTTCTTGAGGAAGCGGATAATCCAAAAGTTGAAAAAAGACGAGGGTAATCGGGTGACTCCAATACTTCATGTACACCCATTCTCTTATTGGAAAAATACCAGTTCTGACAAACCCATAAAGGCTAAACAGCAAGTAAGGTGAAGAAACTATCAGCGATTGAAAAAACAAACAGAGACTACGCTTTTCAACTGCCTTGTAAACAAAAGGTACAAAAATCAAAAATCCAGTTGGGCGAGCCCAACCTGCAAGAAAACCCAAAATCATCGCCTCAAAATTTTTGCCCCGCTCAAGGAAGTATAAAGCGGTTACAATCAAAGTCATAAAAAGACATTCTGGATACACACATGAATAGAACAAGGAACCAGGCCATACCAAAAACACAGTAGTAGAGTAATGCTAAACGGTTGTTCTTTAGCACAATCTCGCTTAACTTGTAAAAAAAGAGAATGAGAATGAAGAACAAAATGTTACTTATTAAGAATCCGGCAACTGCCACAGCTTGAAACTGACTGAAAAAAAGCGTAAATGGTGTTCCCGTTATGCGCATGAGCAAAGGATATAGCGGAAAAAAGGCCCAAGCTTCGCTAGGGCCCTCTGGTCCAATAGAATACCCGTTTATTGCAATGTTTATATAATGCCCCGAGTCCCAGCGGGAGAATAGGTTAATTACCGGTAAGCCTAAATCCCATAAACCCTCGTTAGAAAGAGGTTCNCTNACTNCTATTGTGTAATATCCAACTATTGCGGAGAACAAAACTATAAACCTGGAGGTTAANCCTAGACCTAGGATGATGCCGTTAACCCCGCTTTGCTTGAAGAGTTTGCTAAAAGCTGCGCCAAATTTAGGTATTGTCATGTCATTCGCCAATCCGGTATTCTGTGACGTTTTAGGCTTTGATTGGATACTCCTTATCGTTTGTCAGTAATAAAAATTTAAGCCACTAGACATTTCTAAATTTTTATATCGCTAACAAAATGATTGTGGTTTATAGGTGCCGCCGCTTTGTTGGTTGTCACGATTCCCGCCTGTAACGAATCACAATTTATAGAAAACGCTGTAAAAACGTTGCTAAAGGAAACTAGCACCTTAGAAAACGATTACGTTATTGTTATAGCTGAAGACGGGAGTGTGGATGGAACCGACGCTATCGCTCAGCGTTTGGCAAAAGGCAATCCACGCGTCATCCATATTCATTCAGACAAGAAACTGGGCAGAGGTTTAGCCCTCAAAAACGCCTGGAAAAAAGTCAACGGCAACGCCTACATCTATGTTGACTGCGATTTAGCTACGGACATGAAATATTACCCTCAGTTGATAGCAGCAGTAAAGAACGGTTATGACCTTGCCACTGGGTCAAGATATATAGATGGAGCCAAGGTTCGCCGTCCGGGGCTCCGCCATTTTGTATCTAAAATGTATAATTTGATGGTTCGGACCGCTTTCAAAACGCGTGTATATGATCATCAAATGGGGTTTAAGGCGTTTTCTGGCAAACTCGTGAAAGACCTTTTAGATGTGTGTGAAAGTAAAGACTGGTTTTGGGATACCGAAATCATTGTTCGAAGCATCCATAAAGGTTACAAGTGTCTGGAATTTCCAGTTGAATGGGAAGAAAAGCGTGGAACTAGAACTCCATTAAAAAGATTGTTGAAAGACGTTTACATTCATGGTAAAGGCTTTTTTAAACTCAGCGTATCCCTAAACAAGCGGACAGCATAAACATGCCGAGTTGTGCGCCAAAGTCTGTAATTTTAAAGGTTATTGGTCATTGAAATTCCAAAAATTCAACAACATTCATAATTGAGTTTATCCATCTTAAATAAGCATTTAGCGTAGCACGTAGAGCCACTGTGTCTCTGGCTTCCACAATCAATATCCAGAAATTTTTCTCTCTTTTCTATGTTTGCCTTTGAACGGGAAGTGGCTGGTTTTTTAACCTCTGGCTCCAAAGCCTTAGCGAATATTTCTAGATGTTTTCTTGAGGGAAGCTTTAACTTGACAACAGCTTTCGCCTTCAATCTTTCTAACTCCAGACTGCATGTGATACTATAATTTGAGGACCAACCTCGACCAATTCTGGCAGAAGTATAAAAGTGATGTTTAATCCTTTTTGTGGATTAATTTTGACTTGCATCGCTGCATCAAATTCTCTATTAATTGCTTCTTTTAATGATAAAACTGGTAATGCGAAAAAATCCGATAAAGCTTTTTCAAGTTTCTTGGCTGCAAAATTTTCTTGTGGCGAGGCTACAACCGCTATTGATTTTATCCTTCTCCCCTTCATTATTTCCCCTGCCAATTTTCTCCGAAATTTTGCGTTGCGCACGTAAATGGTTGGTGGGGTTCTTTTCAATCCTTCTGGTTTTACACTGAAAAACTGTATCTTTCCAAGCCCGAATTTCCATCGTTCAACAATCATCACTTTTTCAGCGCCAAACTCCACGGATTTTTCCGCTATTCCTTCTAGGCTCAATTTGCCACGGTTTATCCGTAAGGCGAAGGGAATGTTATAGCCTATCTCTCTGCAGAGAGTCCTCATGGTTTTAGTCGGTCTTCTCGAAGTTGTTAAAAGAATGCGCCATTTACCAGCCAAATCTAAAATCACTCGAGTTGAGAACTATTCCTCTTTTTCCTCGACAGCCTTCACTGCCTCTTCAACTGGTGCTCCCTTAGCCACTCGTCTTGCAACCACTCCAAGCTTTGTAGTTGGCGTATAAGCTCCGCCTGCAAACGTGAAGCCGCATTTTCTGCATTTCCAAACGCCGACGCTAACTCTCTTAACTCGTGGAAAACCGCAATGGGGGCATGTATGCGGCTTCTTCATTTCTGTAACCACTTTTATGTAGCGTTTTCTAACAGTTGCGCCGTAACGGGGTCCAAGCCCGCGGGTTGGTCCAACCTTTTTTGTTCTTCCCAACGAAAGCTCACCATCCTAATTTTTTGCGGATTTCGTCAGCTTTTTCCCTAGCTATGGTAACAGCCTCTAGTACCTGTTTCTGTGTGAAGTATCCGCTTCCGCCTTTCTGCATGGCGCAAATGTTGCCGTCATCGTCGAAGGCTATGCTGAGCCTTGCATCCATCACCTGTTCCTCATCCAGCCATGGGTCAACAACAAGCTTCTCATTTATTTTGGCAAAAGTAACCGTCACTGGATGTCTTCTTATTGGAATTTGAGTGTAACCTGGTCTTATTTTAATTTCGCCCTCCTCAACTTCGTATTTGGGCATTTTTGTGTTCAGCAAGGCAGCCATGGCTGCAAGAGCTGAGGCATCTATTAGATTTCCATCATGGTTCAGCACATAAACATCCACGAAAATCACAAAGACTTTCTTTCCGGGCTCGATGCACAACTTCCCCACATCAATAGCCTTCGATTCCCTAATTCCACGGTCAACAATTCTGGCAAGTTCTATAGAATTTTCGTCTGGGGGTCCAGGCTCAAATGTCGGAGAAGCTAACGGCACGAGTTCAGCGTTGACTGTTAGGACGCCTTCATCTGGCGTGTCAGGGAACGGTTCGCCAATTTCAATTTTTGTTCCAACCATGACCTCTGTTTTTCCAAGGCAGACTCTTGCTGAACCTTCTGCGCGCTCAATTATTCCCTGTTCAACTTTTATTTCGCGGTAATCTGTTAAGCCTCTTCCGTCTAAACGTTTCCCTTTCGCGATTAACTGGGCTATTTGCCTCTGTTTCACGCGTGTAATCACCGTTGACATTACTCTTCAACCTCCTTCACCGACACGTACTTAGCCCTTAAGGCTTCCTTTTGCATAGCGTAGATTTTTTTGCATCCTTCGATGGCTAGATTCACGGCCTTTTCAAACTCTTCAGGCGTTAGTATTCCATCCATCTGCAACAGTGTTATAACGTTCAGGTTTGGCATCAAAGCCAAGGGCACATCTGCCGTTCCAGCCTTATCCTCCTCGTCCATCAAGTCCAATACCACTGTATCATCAACTTTTCCAGCTGCACATGCCACAACTAAATCTCGCATTGGAACACCCGCATCNGCCAGTGCCAAGGANGCAGCGGTTATGCTTGCGCANCTCGTTCCCCCGTCGGCTTGCAAAACCTCTATAAAAACGTCNATTGCCGTNCGCGGGTAATATTCCAAGAAAATTGACGGTTCAAGAGCTTCCCTAATAACCTTTGAAAGCTCTATTTCNCTCCTTGACGGCGCTGGCGACTTACGTTCNTGAACGGAGAAAGGCGCCATGTGATAGCGGCACCTCAAAACTGTCCTATCTGGAAGCGCCATGTGCTTAGGATGCAANTCCCTTGGTCCATATACCGCNGCTAAAATCTTGTTTTTCCCCTGTTCAATATAGGCTGAGCCGTCAGCGTTTGACAACGCGCCAACTTCAATTTTTATNGGTCTCAGTTCATCCGGTTTTCTACCATCTAGTCTTAAACCNTTCTTGTCAATTAACTTTTCAGTTTTCTGGCTCATTTCTCATTACCTCCCTTTTTGCTTTTTCTTCCTTTAACATTTGGACTATGCGGTCTGTTAAGCCGCTTGTATGAGATTCTTCCTCGATCTTGTGGATGGCCATCATCGCTAACTGTTCATCCTCAAGATTCTTCCCAGTAATTAATATAATTCCGTTAAGCCCCAAAATTATTTGGCATCCAGTCTCCTGCTTTATCATGGATATCATTGAGCCTTTTCTTCCTATCACTCTGGGAATTTTTGTTGGAGTTACTTTAACTATTTCTCCACGAGTTATTTTCCCCAGCCCGGGTTCTCCAACAGTCAGCTGCGGGTCATGCGTCCTGTCATATGCAACTATTTTCGCCACTATCAAGTCCCCAACATCAAGAACTTGCGACAACTCGTCCTTTTGAGGCTTGAAGGGTCTGCCTAGGATGTCTGAGGCTCTTAAGAGGGCTGGGTATGGCGAATTTATGTCCACAACCCAACCGTTGAAGCCAACCTCCACAACTGTTCCTATAACGGTGTCTCCAACTCTTGGGATGTAAAAAGCTCTTAATGCAACCACGTTAACTTTTTTGTCCTCGTAATCAACCAGCCCAATTCGCGAGGCATATATTTTGTTATCTTCCCTATAGGTGTTTTCTCCAGCTATGTAATCGCCCTCAGCAATCAAATCTCCGGGAGTTACAAGCTGTCTCCTTTCAAAAAATGTCGGCAAACTCATCACACACCATAACAAGGCTTTATGCGATTAGCTTCGCTTCACCGCTTCCTTTAGTTACTTCCCCAAGTTTTTCGAGGAATGGTCCATATAAACCTGCTGGCATTTCAAGAACTCCATACCATGAACCGTCTGCGCGCCACTCCTCCCGCTTGATTGCTCCAAAAGCCTTTATTGTGCCGTAGGCTCTCGCTGAATACTCGGCGGGTATATGAACCCCTACAGATACTTGTTCTATTTTTAAGGGCAAGATTGAACGCAGCAATTTAATTATTTCTCTTGCTTGTTCCTCCACTGGCTTGAATGGGTCTATTGAGTAATGTATTTGCTCCATGGCGTTTTCTATTCTCAGCGGTGGATGTGGAAGATTTGTTTTGGGGTCAACAGCCTGCCGAGATATAAAGTCTATTATCTGTTTTCTTTTGTCCTCAATCATTTTCCTCCGCTGCTCCGTCGTCAACTGGATTGTGCCCTTTTTAAGTATTATCTCGGCGATTTTCAGCGGGTCTGTTGTGCCAAAGGCTTTTTGCAAGCTTCCTTCAGCAACCTTTGTGCCTTTGTTTGCATCTGAAAAAATTGTTTCGGTTGCTAGAACCTCTGTTATTGAAGAGATTTTTCCCATGCGGTAGTCTAGGGCCTTTTGGGGCTTTACGAGAACTTCAAAGTGTTCATTGTCTTTTGTTATACGCGCAACGGTGTATTTTTCACTCATCAGCATTTCACTTGCCAGAACCTAACGCTTTTACATAACCCTCAATTTTTTCGTCGCTCAGCATTTCCATTTTTTTTGTTGCTGAGGGAATAACTGCAATTTTTATTCTGATGGGCAGTTGCCGTGCTTCTAAAGCTTTCATTAGGCATTTTACGGCAAGTTTTATGGCTTCCTCAAGTTTCATGTCTTCACGGTACTCATCCTTCAAAATAGAGAGCACAGTTTCTCTTCCCGCGCCTATGGCCGTTGCTCTGTATCCTCTATAAGTTCCGCTTGGGTGAGTGTAAAAAACTCGGTTTCCAGTTTTGTCAACTCCACCAAAAATTATCGAAACGCCGAACGGTCTCACGCCTGCATGTTGGGTATAAAGCTGTTTGATGTCGCATGTTCTTTTTGTTACAACCTCAACGTCTATGGGTTCATCATATGTTAACCTGTTGCTTTGAGCGTAAATCCGCGCTTGGTCTATCAATATTCTTGCGTCGGAGCTTAAACCAACTATCGCCGCCCCAATGTGCTCGTCGATCTTGAAAATTTTCCATGAATATTCCGCCTCTTCAAGGGGTTCGACGTTTTCCTCGGCTCCCAAAATAACTCCTTCAGAGCAACGCATCCCCAAGATTGTTGCTCCACGGTTAACAAGCTCCATTGCATATTCAACTTGGAAGAGCCGTCCATCTGGAGAGAAAACGGTTATAGCTCGGTCATACGCTCCCGGCGCTGCAAACACAGACATTAACTATCAACCTCACACCATTTCCTTATTCACTTGCAGACTTTCATATGACAACTTAACTAAAAACCTTTTCCCATATTCTACAGACTTTCCTCTCTTAAAGACGACGGTTTGGTTTAGCCTTTCCAATCGAGGAGCTTCTTTTCTCCTTCAATCTTTTTGATGTCTGTTAAGTCTTGGGTTACCTCCATAGTTCCTAAATATTTTCCGTTTTTGTTCCTTACCGCGAAGTATCTTATGTGGATCAAACGGTTGTCTTTTTGGATCCAGAACTCGGCAACATCCTTCTCGCCTTTTCTGAACGCTTCGAGGATTCTGTTAACTATGTGGATGCTTTTCTGCGGATGGCAAAGTTGCACTTTTCTTCCAATGATGGCCTTTGTTCTCACGAAGATTCTTTTCTCAGCTTTGTTAAAATATTTGACAGTATCATTCGCATCTACGAATGTTACGTCCAATGGAAGCGTGTCCAATATGGCTTCAACCTCCTCTTTTGAAAGAGTTCCAGTTTCAAACTGTAATACTCCCTTGGGCATAGGCGCAACCCCAACTTCAAACTTCTTAAATTCCTTTTTTGCTTCTTATGTGGCTATTAGATGTTGCGGTGTAAAGCAGCAATAACAACATCATCATTTTTCCTCTTTAATCTTCTTGGCAAGGGCTTTGCCCAAGTCAACTATTTGCGCTACATCCTTATCCGTGGGCGGACCATTTATTTCCAACGCTCCAACAACTTCAATTTTCGTCTGTCCAAGCACTTCTTGAATGTGTTTTATGGCTCCTCCGCCCCAGCCGTAGGAGCTTAATACAACTCCAAATTTCAGCGGTGGCTTCAAGGCTTTGACTAGGTAGGTTGCATATACGGCTAGTGGATGTGCGCCGCCCAACACTGTTGGAGCGCCCAAAACAATGGCTTTAGAGTCAACCAAGTCTTTCGCTATGTCGCCAACATCGCCTGAAACAAGATTGTAAAGTGCAACTTCTATGCCTTCCGAGGCTAATGTTTCCGCCATTGGCTGTATCATCTTCTCTGTGCTGTTCCACATCGTCACATAAACTATTGTCGCTTTCCTCCTTGTTTCCCCGCTCGCCCACCTACGATAAGCGTTAAGGATACGCTGTGGGTTTCTGTGGATTGGACCGTGGCTCGGCGCTATCAAGCTAATTTTCAAACCCTTTATTTTTTCAAGGGCTTTTTGAGCCATAACCCTGAAAGGCATCATTATCTCGCCCCAGTAACGTTGGGCATGAACAATCAAATCTTCAGCTTCGTCATCATACAGTTCCTTCGCTAGGTGGGACCCGAAGAAGTCGCATGGAAACAGTATCCCGTCTTCTTGCAGATAGGTAAACATGGTCTCTGGCCAATGAAGCATTGGGGCTTCAATAAACTGGAGGGTTTTGCCTCCTAGGCTTATTGTTTCTTGGTCTTTGACCGCGATTACCCGTTCCTCTGGCACTTTATAAAATGTTTGAGCCATCCGTGCGCCCTTGCCTGTTGCCACCAGTTTAGCTTTTTTGTTTATCGCCATCATGTATGGTATGGCTCCGGCGTGGTCTGGCTCAGCATGGTTCATCACCACGTAATCAATCTCGCTTGGGTCGACAACCTTGCGTATTTTCTCTTCTAACTCTTTTTCAAAGCCTGTTCACGGTGTCAATTAACGCCTTTTTGTCCTTACCAACTACTAGATAAGCGTTGTAACTTGTTCCTTTCGGCAGCGGAATCAGCGAGTCGAAAATTCTGCGGTTCCAGTCTCTAACTCCGACCCAATACACGTTTTCTAAAATTTTTTCATGTTTCTCCAGCTCATGGGAGTCAAACCTCAATTCGATATTACAATTGTAATAAAATATATTTATGCCTTTCTACACAATATACGCGGGAAATACACAAGATGTCACTGCCATGCGAGATAGCAATAAAATGCCTACTACCACCAGTCCGAGCCCTCCTAGCCAAGGAACTCACAGCCAAACACAACCTAAAACAGTCAGAGGCGGCAGAACTGCTGGGCGTAAGCCAACCTGCCATAAGCCTATATCAAAGAAAAATCCGCGGAAAAGCCATAGACCTAGAAAAAGATCCAGAAATTATGGAGCAAGTGGAAAACTTGGCAAACGCTTTAGCGAAAGGAAACCTAGCCTACAAAGACTTTATCCAGATGTTCTGCGGAATCTGTAGAAAAATAAGAGCTAAAGGGCTCTTGTGCAAAATGCATAAAACCATGGACCCCTCAGTTGACACCGAAAAATGTGGATTGTGTTTAGCCGCAAGTTCGATGAATTGCATCTAGCATCGTCTTTATAATGCTGAACCTGACCATTATTTTTAGTGGTGGTTGTTAAAATGGGATATTCATCAGTCTGGAAGGTTCTCGAAGAAATGATTACAGATTTTCGTAAAAAGGGGTTAACTGTTCCAACGGAGGTTATGGATGATTTAAAATCTGCAAAAACGCTCATTAAAATCTTAAAAGCTGACCCAACACGTGGAGAAACAGCCCAAAAAATCGAGGAATGCCTTGGCAACGTTGAATCCTACCTAATCTCCGAAGGAGCGAAGAATTTTGGAAGCAAATATGTTGACGAGTGGCTTAAGCGGCTTGATGAAGCTGGAAAAGAGCCTTTCGATGAAGAGGAGGAGATAAGGTTTGTTCCAGGGCTTCCGCGAGAGCAGAAGTGGATTCGCGTTAAGCCTTCCCCCGAGTTGCCGATTGAAAAGCTGAAATCCCTAGCAGAGGAGTCAAGCCTTTCATATAACGTCCAAAGTGATGGCTACTTGCTTGTTTGCGGTGAAGAGAAACATATAAAAGAATTTGTTAAGAAGGTAGCTGCAAAATAGGAGATTATGACCCGAAATAGCGTCGAAAGTTTACATAACCGTTAAAATCATCCTCCAGACAATAATTTTATTAAAAATTAGAGAAAATAATGTAAGTTAATATAGTTGCAATGCTCCAGAAAGGGTGAGGGCGCAAACCGAATGCCCTATATTAAAAAGATTGAGGTTAAGGGCTTCAAGTCTTTCGGTCCGCAGACCGTTAAAGTAGTCTTGGATAAGGGCTTCACAGCAATAACAGGACCCAACGGAAGCGGGAAAACAAACATTGTTGACGCTGTTTTGTTTGCCTTAGGCGAATTAAGCACGAGAAGGCTTCGTGCAGAAAACGCGGCTAAACTTATTTTCCACGGGTCTGAGAAGGCCGGGTTAGAGAAGGCGAAGATGGCTAAGGTCGTAATTCAGTTTGATAACTCGGACGGTCGAATGCCCGTTGACACAAGCACGGTCACAGTCTCACGGGAGGTTTACAGGAACGGTCAAAGCGTGTATAGGCTTAATGGCAGGAGAATTTCCAGAGCATATATTTTAGAGATTCTCTCTATGGCTGGCATAAGTAGCACAAGCCAAAATATTATCCCCCAAGGCACGATAACACGCTTAACCGACATCACTTCCTTAGAGCGTAGAAAAATAATTGAAGACTTAATTGGAATAGCCCAGTATGACGCCGAAAAGGCTGAGGCTGAAGAAAAACTGCGGATGGCAGATATAGCAATTCGCACGGCTATGGGAAGAATAGATGAAGTTCAAAAGGCTGGATGATTTGGAGAGGGAACGCAACGAGCTTTTAAGGTTCAACTTTATACATAACGAAATAAAAAAGTTTGAATCCGTCAAAATTTCGCATGAAATGGCGCAGATACAGAAAAGGTTTGAGGAAAACTCCTCGCAAGCGGACAAGGTTAGAATCAGAGTTGAAAAACTAAGACAGCTGCGTGACGAGCACCGGTCAAAGAGAAGGGAGATTGAGGGAGAATGGCGTAAGCTGAGCTCCGAGATAGTTGAAGAGGGCGGCTCCCAAGTTTTAAAGGTTCAAATTAGAATTGGCGAGCTAAAATCCAAACTTACCGAGTTAACAACGAAAATAAGTTCTGGCAGGGCAAGTCTTGAGGGCTTAAAACGTGTTAGAGAAAACAACTTCCAACAATACCAGTCTATTAGAAAGGAAATCCGCGAAAACCGCCTAAAAATAAGAAAACTGAAAAACGAGTTCGAGGCGATTCTAAAGCAGATAAACCTAAAACAGTCTGAGCATGATGCTCTTGCGCGGGAAACAGCGTTACTTTGGGAAAATCTTGGAGAGAACAGTAAGAAAATCCGTGAGATGGAACTGCAACTTGAAAACAACTATAGACGGCTCACAATATTAAGGTCTGAACAAGCAAAAAGCCAGACAGCCATCAAACTTCGTGCAAGAAGGCTTAAGGACTTAAATGATAGAAAAGAAAGGTTTGCTTCAACACTTTCAGAACTGGAAAAGTCATTCGCAGAACTAGAAAAAGTGCAAAAGGAGCAGAAAGCCCAACTTAAAAGTCTTGAACGGCTCCTCGAAAGGAGAATCGCCCAGAAAGAAGCCATCGAAAAAGAGATAGCCCAAGCTGGTAAAATAGCCGACTCCGCACGGGAAGCAGTTATCGAATTTGAAACACAAAGAGAACTCGCGGAAACCGTGGCTTCTGAAGAGAAGGCTCTAAGAAGCATAGAAGAATTAGGCGAGCTAGGCGTGATCCCTGGGGTTTACGGAAGACTGCGCAACCTAATCAAGATGGATAAAGCCTATGAAAGGGCGATGGAAGTGGCTGCGGCTGGATGGCTTGATGCCATAGTCGTCAAGGATTTTGACGCCGCCTTCACGTGTGTAGAAGCCTTGAGAAGAATGAAACTTGGAAGAATAAAAATAATACCGCTTCAAGGAACGCCCACCGCCAAACCAATAAAAATTCCCTCAATTGAAGGCGTCAACGGAGCAGCTTCCGCCTTCGTCAAATGCGAGAAATCTTACGAGCCAGCTGTTCAATTCGTGTTCGGCGACACAGTAATCGTTTCAGACGACAAAACAGCTTTCACACTATCAAACGAGGGTTACCGTGCAGTTACCGTGAACGGAGACTTGTACGAGGCAGGCGGAGCCTTCGAAAGCGGCTATTACCGGGCTCCAATAGATTTCTCAGCCATTATACCAAGCGAAGCAGCCATCAAAAGCCTTGACGAAGCCGTCAGAGCCCTCCAGCAGCATCTTGCCCAAAGAGACATGGACTTGGCAACTTTTGAGGAGGAAATAGACAGAACTCGCGTGGAAATTACCCGGCTCTCAGAAGCCATAACCACGCTGGATAGGGAAATCGTCCGGGTTAAGAGAAGTATTAGGAGGACAAAAGCGAACTTAAAGCGGGTAGACCATTACATTAAACGTTTCCAGAGCGAAATAGAAAACGAGAAAGCGCAAATGTGGCTTCGAAGGGCTGAAGGCAGCTCTATCCAAAAGGAAACACGAAAACTCCGAAGCGAACTTATTAGCTTAAGGCGAAAGGCAGATCCAGGGCACATTCAAGAGTTGGAGGCGAAAAGGGAGAAGCTTGCAGAAGAGATAATCACTTTGAGGCAGAAACTTGGTGCTGTCCAAACGGAGATTTCGACGCTTCAATCTCAGTTTGACAACGTTTTAAGAGTTGGATATAAGAATGCGAGGATTCAACTTTCAAAGGTTGAGCAACAGCTAAAGCATGTGGAGAAGGAAGTTGAGGACGCGCTTAAAGAGAGAGAATCTCTAAAACAGGAGCTTTCTGAACTGGAGAAAAGCCGCATCGAGCTTTCAAAAACAGTTTTTTCCGCAAGAGAGGAAGCAAAGAAGTTCACAAGCCAAATAGACGAAATAGACAAGGAGCTCCGCAAACTTGACTCGGAATATGAGCAGGCTGACCGCTTATTCAATCAGCTTCAACTCAACATACAAACATCGCTTCTGCAACTTGAACAGTTCCGAAGTAGACTTAGGCAGCTTGGCTACGAACAGCCCCTAGAGGTAACGCCGAAACAGGTTGAAGAGGCTGAAACCTCCATTAAAATGATGCAGTTTGAACTTGAAAGAATAGGGGCAGTGAACCAGCTTGCCCTTTCCCACTACGCAGAGCAGATCTCGCGGTATAAGGAACTTTCCATGCGACTAAATGAGCTTGAAAGAGAGAAACAAGCCATAGTTCAGTTTATGGAGGAGATTGAACGCAAAAAACGCAAAGTCTTCACAGAAGCCTTCGAAAAAATCAACCAAAACCTCGGAAAGTACTTTTCAAAACTTACAGGAGGTGGAAACGCAACACTGAAACTCGAAAACCCAGATGAACCATTCCAAGGTGGAATTGAAATGATTGTCCAGTTCCCAAACAAGCCCTCCATAGTTGTAAGCGGAGCCAGCGGAGGAGAACGTTCAGTTGCTGCGGTAGCCTTCATATTTGCCATCAAAGACTTCAGTCCAGCAGCCTTCTACATCCTAGACGAGATAGATGCCCACCTAGATGCTTTTCACGTTTCGAGACTAGCCGACCTACTGCTTGAAGAGTCGGAGAAAAACCAGTTCATAGTCATAACCTTAAAACCCGAAATCGTGAACAAAGCACAGAAAGTTTACGGAGTCTATGAACGGAACGGCGTCTCCAATATAATTTCAGCAAAGTTTTTGGAGGTGCCGAGCTGACGTCTTCCCCAACAACCACTAGGAAGCCTTTTTACATGCGTCCCCCATGGAACATCCTCTTCGATTTTCATAGGCTCGAGAGGCTTACTCCATGGAACATTAACATTGCCTATTTACTGGCGTCGTTTTTAGACGAGATGGAGCGGATGGGACAAATTGATTTTAGGGCGTCTGGCATAGCTTTGGACTCCTCAGCCCTCATATACTTGATGAAGTCAAAGCTTCTGCTCAAACTTGAGGAACCGCCACCGCCAAAAACTCCTAAAGAATTTCTGCCGCCTCCGCTTTTTCTGCCCCTTAGACACGAGTTGACATCGACAACGATAAGGCAACTGTTAGAAGTCCTAGATGACGTTTTAAAGGGAGAAAAACTGTTGCGTTTAGAAAAACCCGTTTCAGAGCCGATTCTTCCTGCTCCATCAGAGGTCTTACCGCAATTCGACTTGTATTTGATGGAAATTGAACTGCAAATGGAGAAGCTCTACAACTCCCTCGTTGAGAGAGTTAAAGGCACAGGGATAATAGAGTTTTCAACTTTGATAAAAGGGATGGAACGGTTAGAAGCTATACGCGCCTTCATTCTCCTGTTGTTCTTGGCGCAAGACTTGAAGGTGAACGT
>JGI24721J44947_10001908_pt1 | contig 29780 bp, 25 predicted proteins | sample YelNatPaOPGAMG01_FD_44947 | JGI IMG/M metagenome (IMG submission 44947) | reverse complement strand
CTGGCTTTAAATTAATTAAGGAGGAGGGAAAATGAGGAGGCAACCTTATGTGGCCGGTTATTTCTATCCGGCTGAGCCAGAAACCCTGGTTTCCACCATAGAATCCTTCCTGCCTCGAAAATCTGAACCTCAAGAAGCAGTCGGAGTGGTCTCTCCTCATGCTGGCTATGAATATTCCGGTCCGGTAGCGGCTGCTGTTTATGCTTCAGTGAAGATTCCCGAAGAGGTCATCATCCTGGCTCCGGCCCATCATCCCATCAGGTCTCTTTTTGCCCTGTATGACAGCGGTAGCTGGATAATGCCGATGGGCGAAGTACCCATCAACAGCCACCTGGCTGACCTCATTCTGGAAGAAAACCCGGAAATTAAAAGGGATAAAGAAGCTCATAGAAAAGAACATTCCATAGAGGTTCAGGTTCCGTTTCTTCAATACTTTCAGAAAAATTTGAGNCTGGTTCCGCTGCTGGTCTCGCCCCAGGCCGGTTTTGCTGACCTGGAGGACCTGGGACAGGCGCTGGCTAAGGCCGTCAAAAAATACGAGCGCAAAGTTCTTCTGGTGGCCAGCACGGACATGAGTCATTACATCAGCCAGAAAATGGCTGAAGAGCTTGATTTTAAAGCCATTTCCTTCATCCAGAAGCTTGACGCTCGGGGGCTGTTTGAAGTGGTGGTTACTTACGGTATCTCCATGTGTGGTTTTCAGCCCACNACCGCTCTCCTGGTAGCCGCCCGCCTTTTAGGGGCCAGGGAAGGAAAGCTCATCAAGTACCAGACTTCTGGAGACCGAACAGGTGATTACCGGGAAGTGGTGGGATACGCCGGCCTGGCCATCTTTTAACGAGATAATTTAATTGACAAATTCTGTCTTTTGCGGTAAATAAAAGAAAAAAGGGAAGATGTCTTACTCTAAATTAGAAAATAAAGAAAAAATTATCCTAAATCTAACAGTAGAAGTCTATTTACAGACAGGCCGGCCGGTGAGCTCCGGTTATCTAGCCCAGAAGCTCAATTACCAGGTTTCGCCTGCAACTATCAGAAACGTTATGGCTGAGTTAGAGAGAGAAGGCTACCTGTCTCAACCTCATACCTCGGCTGGCCGTGTCCCGACTGACGAAGGATTGAAATATTACGTTAACAGCATCCTGGATGAAACGNTGATCACTGGGACAGATTCTTTCGGTATCTATCACGAAGACCTGGCTCTGAACTCAGGAGAGCTGGACACGGTTTTGCTCCAGGTGAGTCAGATTCTGGCTAACACCTCTGACAATCTGGCTTTTGTCGTTTCTCCCCAGATTTCCCGGGTTAATTTTGACCAGGTGCGGTTTGTCAAGTTAAAAGATAACAANATTATGCTGGTTCTTTTATCCACNTTTAACCTGGTGCAGACNGAGATATTTGAGACCCAGATGCTTTTCACTCAGTCTGAACTAGACCGGGCTGCCCAGTACCTGAACTTAAACTTCAGAGGGAAAAACCTGGCCTATGTGCGTGATTACCTGTTTCGGGAGTTGCCCAAGCTGAAGATTAANTATGAAGACCTGGTGGAAAAGATGATTTCCNTGTTAAAGAATTATCTCACACCAGAAAGGGAAAAAAGCAAAATTTTCATTCAGGGCACAGCCAGGTTGCTGGAGAAGGCCGAATTATTTGACCTGCAAAAGCTGAAATCTTTATTCCAGAATTTTGAAGAAAAAGCCCAGCTGGCCAAGTTGCTTTCGGACCTGATCAGTCTGGAAAGGGTAAAAGTGGTCATCGGCTCGGAGCTGAAAATACCGGAAATTACCGATTGTTCGCTGGTTCTTTCTCATTACGGGAATAGGAACCAGGTCCTCGGTTCTCTTGGTATTATTGGACCCAAGCGGCTGCCTTATGAAAAAGTCATTCCGCTGGTTGATAAAATCGCCCGCGACCTTTCCCGGACTATTTCCACTATGGAAAAAGGAGTTGAGCTATGACGGAACAGAAAAAAGAAAAAGAACAAGAAAAAGAAGTGGTGAAGCCTGAAGAACAAGAAAAATCTTCTTCAGTATCCCAGAGTCAAGGTTCATCCGAACCACCTTACGAAGAAGCCGAGCAAGAAGAAATTGAATATTTAAACCTGGAAAGAAAAGAGGAAGGCCAGGGAACGGGAATTAAAGTCAAGCCAGGTGAAGAAAGCGATAAGGATAAAATCATAGAAAAATTAAAACAGGAGCTGAAGTCCCGCGACGAAGAACTGGAACAGCTCCGCCAGACAGTGGAAGAACTGAAGGATAAATTCCTGAGAAATCTGGCTGAAGTGGATAACCTGCGCAAAAGACTGGAAAAAGAAAAAGAAGATTACTATCAGTTTGCCCTGACCGGGCTGATGGAAGAGATGTTGCCCATTCTGGATAATTTTGAAAGGGCTCTTAAAATTCCGGATGAAAGCAACGGCCGGACCCTGAAAGAAGGGGTAGAGCTCATCTACCGCATGCTTCTTAAACTGTTAAATAAATACGGTGTTAGTCCGATTGATGTTTCTGACCGGAAATTTGACCCGAACCTGCACCATGCATTAGCATCAGAAGAATCAGATGAAGTGCAGGATGTGGAAATAGTTGAAGAAATGCAAAAGGGGTACTTAATTAACAATAGACTTCTCCGTCCTACTATGGTAAAAGTTAAGGTGCCTAAGAAGAAACCTGAATAATATGGGTGAAGTAATCGGAATAGACCTGGGAACCACTTTTTCCTGTGTGGCTTATCTCAACGGAGATAGGCCGGCTATTATTCCTAATCTAGAAGGCAGTAATACCACGCCTTCGGTAGTTTCTTTTACCTCAGCGGGACAACCTCTGGTGGGCATGCCAGCCTGGCGTCAGGCTGTGATCAACCCGGAAAATACCATTTACTCCGTCAAGCGGCTAATCGGTCGGAAGTTCCATTCCCCGGAAATTGAAAGGCTAAGGCCCAGGCTGCCTTATAAAATGGTGGAGGCGGCCAACGGTGATATCCTGATAGAAGCTGCCGGCCAGTTGTACACTCCGCAGGAGATTTCTGCTCTAATTTTGTCCTACCTGAAAGAATGCGCTGAAAACTTTCTGGGCACCAAGGTTGAAGAAGCTGTTATTACCGTTCCGGCTTATTTTGATGACCATCAAAGACAGGCCACCAAAGATGCCGCTACTATCTGTGGCCTGAATGTTCTGCGAATCATTAACGAGCCGACGGCCGCCAGCCTGGCTTATGGGTTTAACACCAGGAAAAACGGTTTGATAGCTGTCTATGACCTGGGTGGCGGCACCTTTGATATCACCGTGCTGGAGTTGCACGAGGGAGTGTTCCATGTGCTGTCCACGGCCGGCGATACTTTCCTAGGCGGAGATGATTTTGACAACCGCCTGATTGGCTGGCTGCTGGATGAGTTCAAGAAAGAACACGGCCTCGACCTTTCCCAGGACAGGTATGCTTTACAGCGGATAAAGGAAGCAGCTGAAAAAGCTAAAAGAGAATTGTCGTTTGCCGTGGAAACCGAGATTAATCTACCTTTTATCTGCGCCACCAATTCCGGTTCTCTGCACCTTAGAAAAAGAATCAACCGCAGCTTTTTGGAAAGCCTGACCAGGGACCTGGTGGAAAGAAGCCTGGAAATCTGCGAACGGGCTCTTAACGATGCCAGGATTAAGAAAGACAGGATAGATGAAGTCATCTTGGTCGGCGGTCAGAGTCGTATGCCCCTGGTCAAGCAGCTGGTGCAGGAATACTTTGGCCGCCAGCCAGCGGCCCGCATCAACCCGGATGAAATCGTGGCCATGGGAGCAGCCCTGCAAGCTTCTATTTTAAGCCGGGAGACAAAAGAGCTGGTTTTGCTTCTGGACGTCACTCCTTTTTCTCTTGGCATAGAAACGGAAAACGGAGGATTTCAGAAAATCATTGAGCGAAACACCACCATTCCGGCCAGAAAAACCATGGCTTTTACCACGGTAGAAAACAATCAGCGAAGGGTACGGATTCATGTTCTCCAGGGAGAAAGTGACCGGGCTCAGGATAATGTTTCCCTGGCTACCTTTGAGCTGGTGGGCATTGACCCGGCTCCGGCTGGCGTACCCCAGATTGACGTCACCTTTGAGATTGATGCTGATGGTATACTTAAAGTATCGGCTCGAGATGTTGGCACCGGCCGGGAGCAAAAAATTGAGATTAAGCCTTCGGCCGGCCTGTTGCCAGAGCAGTTAGACCAGATCGTGGACAAGTGGAAAAAGGAGGTGAAGAAGCCGGATGATGAAGAAGGATTATTATGAAATACTGGGCGTTTCCAGACAGGCTACGCCTGAAGAAATAAAAAAAGCTTATCGGCAAGCAGCCCTCAAATATCATCCGGACCGCAACCCCGGAAACAAAGAAGCTGAGGAAAAGTTTAAGGAAGCGGCCGAAGCTTACAGCGTGCTGATTGACCCGGAAAAACGAGCTATTTACGACCGCTATGGCCATCAGGGGTTGCAGGGGCAGGGTTATCAGGGTTTCAGTGGTTTTGATTCCTCCATTTTTCAGGATTTTGAAGATATTCTGGGTAACTTTTTCGGTTTCAGTTTTTCAGATTTCTTTGGCGATTCTGTCTCCCGGCGTTACCGGAGTCAGGCGGGTCGAGACCTGGTGCTGGAGATCTCCATCAGCCTTGAAGAAGCAGCCAGCGGAACGGAAAAAACCCTTAAGCTAACCAGGAATGAACATTGCCCGGTTTGCCATGGTTCTGGTTTGCGGCCAGGAACTCAGAAGAGTGTTTGCCCCACCTGTCGGGGCCGGGGGCAGCTAAGGTACCAGCAGGGGTTTTTTACCATCACCAGGACCTGCTCTCATTGTGGCGGAACCGGAGAAATAATTTCCACTCCCTGTGAAGAATGCCGGGGAACGGGTAAAGTCAGGACCAAAAAAGAACTCAGAGTCAAAATTCCAGCTGGGGTGGACAGCGGTACCAGGTTGAGAATCAGCGGAGAAGGGGAGGCTGGCGACCCGGGTCAGCCGAGAGGCGACCTCTATGTTCACATCAGCGTGAAAAAACATCATTTCTTTGAGCGTGAAGGCCGCGACCTGTATTGCGAAATCCCTATTTCTTTCTCTCAAGCGGCCCTGGGCGCCAAGATAGCCGTGCCGTTGCTCAACGGTGGTTATGAAGTTTTAAAAATTCCGGCTGGAGTTCAGTCGGGTGAAGTTTTTAAAATCAAAAATGCGGGGCTGAGGGAAATTGGCGGACATCGCACCGGGGACCTTTTTGTCCGGATAAAAGTAAAGACTCCAGAACATCTGGATAAGGAACAAAAAGCGCTGCTGACCAGACTGGCCGAGCTGCGCGGTGAACCGCTGGAAGACCTGGATAAGAGCATCTTTGATAATTATTTGAAATCCAAAGGAAGCAGAGACTTTGACCAGTAACCAATTNTTTATCAAGCACTGGCCGGAAAAAAAACACTTCTGGCTGGAAGGTGAAGAGCACCATCACCTTTCCCGGGTGGTCAGGATAAAAGCCGGAGATAAAATCTGGTTAACTGACGGGCAGAGCAGGCGGCTTCTGGCCGAAGTAGTTAAGGTGGAAGAAGAGAAAACCTGGCTCCAGGCCCTGACTTTAGAGGAAGAGAACCTTAAAGCCAGCTTGCGACTGGGCTTTGGCCTGACCAAGCCCCAGACCGCTGATTTTATCATCCAGAAAGTTACAGAACTTGGTGTTGCGGAGGTTCAGCCTTTAATTACCAGGCGAGCTTTTAAAATTTCTGCTGAACGTCTGGAAACGCGTCTGGGCCGGTGGCAAAAAATTGCTCAGCAAGCGCTTAAACAATCTAAAGGGGCAGTGCTTCCGCTCCTCAGGTACCCGGAGACACTTGACCGCTTCCTGTCCGCAGACCTTGAGGGCCTGAAATTATACCTTGACGAAGACAGTCAGGTTTATCTAAAAAATATTCTTCTGCAAGATAACCCTGGTACGGTTATTCTAATCGTGGGACCAGAGGGCGGTCTGGCANAAGANGAGAAAGACAAACTGAGAGAAAAAAATTTTCAGGGAGTTTCTCTCGGAAAGAGGATTCTGAGGACAGAAACAGCTATAATATCTGCGCTGGCCATGATTTCTCATTTTTGGAACTGGTAAGATGTTTTTACAGGGTCAAAAAGTAGGAAAATATGAAATCTTAAGGTCCCTGGGGAGTGGTGGTTTTGGCTCCGTCTATTTAGCCCGGGATACCTGGCTTGATATCAAGGTAGCTATCAAAGTTCCCCACAAGCAATCACAGGAGCTTTATAAGCTGCTAAAAGAACCCCGGTTGCAGGCGGCTTTAAACCATCCGAACATTGTGAGAGTTCTGGCGGCAGAAAAGGAAAAAGATGTCTTTTTCATGGTTATGGAGTACGTTAAAGGCAAATCGCTGGAAAAGATTCTGGAGAAAGAAAAAATCCTGGACTGGGAAAAAGCGGTTGATATTATCAAGCAAATTGCCTACGGCGTTGACCATGCCCATAAAAACAAGATTATTCACCGCGACCTGAGGCCTTCCAACATTTTGATTTCAGAGGAAGGCACGGTCAAAATCACTGATTTTGGGACTTCGGCCTGGCTGAATTCTTCCCCTTATGCTCCGACCAGGATCGGTTCTCCACCTTACATGGCTCCAGAACAATTTCTGGGCAAAGCTTCCTACCCTTCGGATATTTATTCCATAGGATGCATCTTTTACGAAATGCTGGTTGGCCGTCCGCCNATCTTTGACCCGGACCCGTTTAAAATTCTGGAGAAAGCTCAACAGGGGAAAGTAACACCCCCGCGGCTCAAGAACATGCGGGTACCCAAGGAAATTGATGCCCTGATTATGAAATGCCTGGCACCCCGGGTAGAAGACCGGATTCAAACGGCTCACGAAATCATCAATGAACTTTCCAAGATAAAGGGACAGACGGAAAAGCCGCCGGAACTGGAAGATATTTTTGCCCGCATCAGAGCCAGAGAACAACGTACTTCTAACCTGTGCTGGAATTGTCATCGGCCTCTTCCTTATAAAGCCAAGACTTGCCCTTATTGTGGCGAATCAGTTTAAAAAACAGAGGGTGTTTTTTTTAAATTGACTTTCAAAATAGGCTGATATAGTATTTAATTAATTTTTGATTAAACAGTACAGGATGAGCATGAGAGCATACCTGACTTTTTTCAGGAACATAAAATACAGGAAAATTTTAGAGGCCATCTAAGGGAGGGGATGATGATAATTGATGATCTTTTAAAAATTGCTATTGAGCGGGATGCTTCCGACCTCCATCTGAAGGCCGGAAATCATCCTATGATCAGGGTTCATGGCACTCTGATTCCTTTGGTTGGCTTTCCCAAGCTAAGCACCGAAGATACGGAAGAACTGGCCAACCAGATTATGACTGATTATCAAAAGAAAAAGTTAAAAGAAGAATTTGATGTTGATTTAGCTTACAGCCTGCCCGGTTTCGGCCGTTTCCGTGGAAACATCTACTATCAACGCGGGTCCATAGCCATTGCTTTAAGAATTATTCCTCTGGAAGTCAAGACCATAAGAGAATTGCTCCTGCCAGAAATTCTGGAAAAAATAGCCTTTTATCCCCGGGGCCTGGTCCTGGTGACCGGTACTACTGGTAGTGGTAAAACTACCACTGGCGGCCATGATTGACTACATCAACAGCCACCGTCGAGAAAACATCATTACCATTGAAGACCCCATTGAGTACCTGCATAAAGACAAGAAGAGCATCATCAGCCAGCGAGAAGTGGGTATGGATGTGACCAGTTTCTCCCGGGGTTTGAGAGCCTGTTTGCGTGAAGACCCGGACGTCATTCTGGTGGGTGAAATGCGCGACCTGGAAACCATTGAAACTGCTTTGCTGGCCGCGGAAACCGGACATCTGGTTTTAAGTACTCTGCATACTCTGGATGCACCGGAAACCATCAACCGTATCATCGCCACTTTTCCGCCTCATCATCAGAGACAGGTCCGGTTACAACTGGCCAGTGTGCTGAAGGCCGTTATTTCCATGCGTCTGGTGCCCAGGATGGATGAGCAGGGCCGGGTGCCGGCCGTAGAAGTAATGATCAACACACCTTACATTCAGGAATGTATTATTGACCGCGATAAGACAGGTCTCATCCGCGATGCTATTGCCACAGGTGTGGCCCAGTATGGTATGCAGACTTTTGACCAGTCCATCTATCAACTTTACCGTGATGGCTATATTTCCTTTGAACAGGGCCTTAAGTATTCATCTAATCCAGATGCTTTCAAGTTGAGGGTTATGGGGATCCAGTCCACGCTGGACATAGCGCTGGAACAAATGGAACAAGAGATGGTTAAAGTTGAACGAGTAGAAGGAGGGGGTGAAGAGGAAAGTTAAAGGAACATGACAGCACATGACATCAGAACAGCCTTTCTTAAATTTTTTGAAAGCAAGGGACACCGGATTGTACCCAGTTCATCTTTAATTCCCAAAGATGACCCGACGTTGCTTTTTACCAACGCCGGGATGAACCAGTTTAAAAACATCTTCCTGGGGCTGGAAAAAAGGTCCTACACCAGGGCGGCTACCGTCCAGAAATGCCTGCGGGTTAGCGGTAAACATAATGACCTGGAACAGGTTGGCCGCACCCCAAACACCATACTTTCTTTGAGATGCTGGGGAATTTTTCTTTTGGGGATTATTTTAAAAGAGAAGCCATTCACTACGCCTGGGAGCTGGTGACCGAGGTTTTCAAGCTGCCCCTTGATAGACTCTACATTACTATTTACCAGGATGATGAAGAGGCCTTTAACCTCTGGTCCAGTGAAATCGGAGTGCCGGTCTCCAGGATTTTCCGCTTTGGCAAGAAAGATAATTTCTGGGCCATGGGGGATACCGGCCCCTGCGGTCCCTGCAGCGAAATCCACTATGACCTGGGAGAGGATATTGAGCCGGGTGAGCCTTATGAGCTCATAGAGAAGGGCAGCGACCGCCTGGTGGAGCTCTGGAACCTGGTGTTTATGGAATTTTACCAGGATGAAAAAGGAGAAATGCACCGCTTGCCCCGGCCTTCCATTGACACTGGCATGGGGCTGGAGCGCATGGCCGCGGTGCTGCAGAATAAAAGGAGCAATTTTGACACTGACCTTTTTCTGCCTTTAATCAGGGCCATTTCTGAAGAGACCGGTCAGGAATACCCGACGGGCGGCGAAACTGACGTCTACATCCGGATAATTGCTGACCATATTCGGGCCATCACTTTTCTTATAGGTGACGGCGTCAGCCCGGCTAACGAAGGCCGGGGCTATGTTTTAAGGCGGCTCATAAGACGCGCCTACCGTCGGGGTAACCTCCTCGGTCTGGAAAAACCCTTTCTTTACCGGCTGGTGTCCACGGTGGTGGATGTGATGAAAGATGCTTATCCCGAGTTGATGTCCAACCTGAACTACATCAGCCGGGTGTGTCTGGCAGAAGAAGAAAGGTTTGCTTACACGCTTAATTCAGGCCTGAGGTATTTTGAAGAATATGCTCAGGAAGCCATAAATTCTAATCAGAGAATCATTTCTGGTGAGAAAGTTTTTAAACTTTATGATACCTTCGGTTTTCCTCTGGACCTCTGCCAGGAACTGGCCCGGGAGAAGAACCTGGAGGTAGATGAAGCCGGGTTCCAGCAGGAACTGGAAAGACAGAGAGAAAGAGCCCGCCAGTCCTGGGAAGGTGAGGCCCGGTTAAAAGAAAAGTCCATCTACCAGGAATTTCAGAAGCTGCAGATAACCCCTGTTTTTTACGATAAAGAAGAAGTGGAAGAGACAGAAGTTCTGGCCATCCTGGTTGGCGGGGAAAAAGCCGAGAAGCTCGGGCCAGGGCAGAGCGGAGAAGTCATACTGTCTGTAACGCCGTTCTATGCCGAGTCCGGTGGTCAGGTGGGCGATTCTGGAGTACTGAAAAGTTCCAGTTTTTCCGGGCTGGTAGAAAACACCTTCGCTCCCATTCCAGGAGTTATCGTCCATCAGGTCAAAGCTCTTTCTGGTGAGTTACGGGTGGGCGAAAAAGTAGAAGCAGTGGTTGAGGCGGCCAGGCGAAAGGCCATCAGTCGCAACCATACAGCCACTCATTTGCTGCATGCGGCTCTGAGACAGATTCTTGGCGACCATGTCCGGCAGTCAGGTTCTCTGGTCAGTGATAAAAGACTGCGTTTTGATTTCACCCATTATGCCGCTTTAAGCGAAGAAGAAATTACCAGAGTGGAGCAGTTAATCAACGAAAAAATCAGGGAAAATCTTCCGGTCACGACCAAAATCACGACCCTGGAAGAAGGAATCGCTGAAGGGGCTATGGCCATATTTGAAGAAAAGTACGGAGAAAAAGTCAGGCTCGTAAGGGTGGGTGACTTCAGTAAAGAGCTCTGCGGTGGCATACACGTGAAAAACAGCGGAGAGATTGGCTTTTTTAAGATAGTCTCGGAGTCCAGCGTGGCCGCCGGGCTAAGGCGGGTGGAAGCCGTAACCGGTGAAGAAGCCTTCCGTTATGTTAAAGAACTGGAAGAACAATTAAAGCAGNTGGAAATTCTTTTTAAAGTCAGTCGCAAAGAACTTCTCCTGCGGGCCGAAAAACTTCTGGAGCAGCTGGAGGAAAAAGAGCAGGAAATAAAGAAGCTGAAACAAAAACTTTTGCACCAGGCAGGTCAATCACCGGAGATGGAAGTTAAAGAAATCAATGGCCNGAANTTTATCGGACAGAAGCTGGAAGGCCTGGACATGGAAGCCCTGCGTTCCTACGCTGATACTCTGAAACAAAAAATAGGCCGGGGGCTGGTAGTTCTGGCTTCAGCCACCGAAGGTAAGGTGCTCCTGGTGGTAGCCGTGGCCGGTGACCTGGTCTCCCGCCTGCAGGCTAATAAGATAATCAAGGACATAGCTGGAGTAGTCGGGGGTGGGGGAGGAGGCCGGCCGGATTTTGCTCAGGCGGGTGGAACCAAGGTAGAAATGATTGACCAGGCACTGGAAAAAGCCTTTGAAATTTTCCGGCAGCTGGTATAAAATCACCCCCAAAGGGGATTGTCAGACAGGCGGAAATTGAATATATAATTAACAGAAAGATGGGCAAAAAGCTTACACTGATTATCAGCCTAACCTTATTTTTAGGTCTTTTTTCTGTCTACAGTCCTGTTCTGGCGGAACAATCAGCCCGGGAAAAGTATGACCCCATCATCAGAAGGCTGGCAGCCAAGCACGGGGTGCCAGCTGATTTTGTCCATGCCGTCATCAAGGCCGAATCCAATTATGACCAGTTTGCTGTCTCCGAAAAAGGAGCCCTGGGGTTAATGCAGTTAATGCCAGAAACGGCTGTCAAGTACGGGGTCCTCAACGTCTTTGACCCGGAGCAGAACATAGAAGGTGGTATTAAATACTTGAAGGATTTGATTACAAAATACAAAGGGGACCGCAACCTGGTCCTGGCAGCTTATAACGCCGGGCAGATGGCGGTGGAAAAACATAACGGTGTACCGCCTTACCCGGAAACCAGAAATTATCTCAAAAGAGTAGAATACCGTAATCCCTACATCAAGACCAAAACAATAATTTATCGCTTTTACGACGAGAACGGCCGGCTTTGCCTGACCAACAATCCCTACTACCTGCCCAAAAAATAGCCGGTCAGAATCACTCTTTTACTTTTCTAAAACCGGCCCTGAGACCGCTCGGTAAAGCCTTTAACCTGCAGGGAAGCAGGAATTATTTCGAAGGTGGCTGGTAAAGTACCTACCTGTTCACCGTCCAGCTCAATCAGCACCGGAGCCGGAGTCAGGGGAAAGACCTCCACTCTTTGTCCGCGCAGCATGCTCACTTTGTGGTAAGAGAGATGGCTTCCGTTCATTAACTTCCAGCCGTGCAGACAGAATTCCAGGAATTTAAGCCCTTTGACCAGGATGATATCAAAAAGATTATCGTTCAGCCGGGCTTCAGGGGCGATTTTCATGCCTTTACCGAAAACTTTTCCGTTAGCCACCGCGCCAATCAGGTAAGACCCCACGGCTCTTTCCTGGCCGTCAACTTTGAGGCTGACTTCGTGTCCTTTAAAAGTGAGCATGGTTTCCACCAGACATCTTAGGTAGGAAGAAGCCTTTCTTTTAAGTCTCTCTTCGTTAACCTTTCTAACCACCTCACCGCCAAGACCAAAATCAGCGATGTTCAGAAAATAACGGGACTGGGGTTTGTTCCCTTCAGCCAGGTAACTAACCCGGCCGACATCAATGAGCGAGTCCGGAGCTTCAGAAATGAAGCGTACCGCATTTTTTAGTTTTTTGGGAATGTTGAGGCTGCGCATGAGGTCACAGCCTGTGCCAGAAGGGACAATACCCAGAGTGGCTTCCGGGTTTATCGGTTTGTTGTTCTCAAAAAAGCCGTTGGCTATTTCATTGACCGTGCCGTCTCCGCCAACGCCTATCAGAAGTTCAGTGCCCTCTTTTAAAGCTTCTCGGGCCAGGTCCGTGGCCTGGAGTGGTTTTTCTGTAAAATCGTAGCGGAACTCCTTGAAAAAGCTCTTCAAGGCTTCTTTGATTTCCAGCCAGCGATGTCTGGTCTGTCCGTGATTAGAGGCCGGGTTGACTATGACTGTCGTCTTGCGGAAGCGTCTGGGCATTCTTTTCTCCCGAGTTTTTTTTCTGGCCAAACAAGGAATAGCCGATCAAACCACCGATGGCTCCAAATAAAGAAAACATAATTGAAGAAAACAGCCAGCCCAGAAAAAACCAGGCCAGGTTAAACCCCTGGTCTCTCATCTGGGTCAGATTTTCCCAGCCCGGTGGCATTTCCATGAAACGGGACAGGGACTCAAAAAAACGGTCGAAAACTACTGCGTAAACAGGTCGGAGGGGTATTTCCAGGATAACGTTAACCAGGCTGGCCACCAGCCCGGTTAAAATTCCAGTGAGCAGAGCTTCGCTGCTTTTTATGGCCACCTCAGATTTTTGAACCAGCAGATAAACAGAAAAGGCAGCGGCAGCCATAATCCACAGGCAGCACAGGCAATTGAAAAAAGGAACAGCGGAAATCAGGCCTGCCAGCGCGCCGGCCAGGGCCGCCGGGGTAAGAAAATCAACCTGTTTTTTGTCCATGGGCATTCCTTTACAGAATAGTAATTTTATTCTACTTTTCCTGCGGAGGCAACATTCCTGGCTGAGCTCAAAAATTCTTCCAGGGCTTTAAACCAGAAAAATGGCCAGACGGCAGCCCAGAAAAATCCGGTCAGGGTTTTAAAGAAAAGGGGAGAATCCCATATCTTTAACCAGCCAGCTAAAAAATCTGCAGCCAGGGGCAGAGCCAGAACTATCAGCCACCGGAAATTTTGCCCTATCTTAATTTTCCAGCTTCGTTTATATACTGGATACAAAAAAGCAGAAAAGAAAAACCCGGCATAGATTCCCAGGCAGCGGCTGCAGACCGACAATTGTTGGCCCCAGAGGTTGTAACTTCTTTCTGGCCTTTGGTGGCAGAGCGGGGAATAAAGAGAGAAAATGAAGCTGGCCAGGGATCTGTTTTTTCCAGCCAGAAAAGCGGGTAAAAAAATTCCGGCCAGGAGAAAGCCAGAAATTAAAACCGTCAGCAGCCAGGACCAGATAATTATTTTTTTCTTCATTCTGAGGCCTGAAACAATTCCCATTATATTCTGTTGACTTTAAAGTTTAAAATAAAATATAAATATAGTGGAATGGAAGGAGGCATGATGAAGACGCGGAGTTGGATTTTAATTTTATTAGTCATTATGTTTGCCTTTTCCTTCTCTTTTGCCCAGGAAATCAGTGAAGTCCTGACCAGATATTCCTCAGGCGTTTTAACCCTGACCAGCTGGGATAAGAACAAGAACGTGGTAGGTGAAGGGACAGGATGGGCCATTGAGGAGAACCTGGTGGTCGTACCTTATCATTTGATTTCTCAAGCTACCGAGGCTGAAGTAACCACTATTTCCGGCAAGAAAAGCAAAATTGAAGCTCTTCTGGCCACAGATAAAAATTATGACCTGGCCCTGCTCAGAGTAAAAGGAAAACTGGAGCCAGTTCCCCTGGCTGCTTCTTTTTCCCTGCCGGCGGGCACGAAAGTTTTTGCTTTATCTGAAATTAACGGACAAATTATCATCACTGAAAGTGAGGTAAAAGAATCTTTCGAGGTAATACCAGGTGGGCCAAAACTGATTAACCTGGTAGGCTCCCTGGAGAAGCCAGCCTGTGGCTGTCCGGTCTTCTCAGCCGAAGGCAAAGTGGTAGCAGTGGCCATGGTTCTGGGTGCGGGCGTCAAGTTTGGAGTGCCGGTGGAGTTGGTTAACAGGCTTAATCGGCAAGCAAAAGGTGTAGAACTCAAAAACCTGGCCAAAGAAAACTATCTGGAAACTATGGAGGGAACCCAGTTATTTGGAAAAGCAGCTGCCAGGCTGAACGAACCACAGACCGCTACCGTTTATCTGGAGAAATACTTAAAATTCCGGCCTGATGACCTGGAAGCCTACTTGATGCTCGGCAGATGCTACTACAACTTAAAAAATTATCAGGATGCTTACACCAACTATGCCAAAGTGTTGCTGATTAATCCCAACGAACCCAGAGCTCTTTACGGCCTTGGTTTATGCCTGCTGAACGAGAGAAAATTCAAAGAAGCCGTAGAGCAACTGGAAAAAGCTGTGGCCAACAACGTGGACAGTAAGGAAATTTATTTTGAGCTGGCTTCTGCTTATGAGGAGTTACAGGATTTTAACAAAGCGGCCGAAAATTATCTTAAATTTGTTCAAAGTAACCCGCCTAATCCCTGGAGTGGCTGGTTTAAGCTGGCTCAGACCTATCAGAATCTTAAAGACGAAGCCCGGGCCATCCAGGCTTACCAGGAAGCGCTGAAGTTGAACCCTAACGATATCAAATGTAATTATTCCCTGGCCCAGCTTCTGGCTAACAGCGGAAAGTATGAAGAAGCCGAGCAAATTTATCTCAAGCTGGCTAATCTTAACAAGCCAGATGCCTATGTTTATTACAATCAAATTCTCCAGATGTATGACAAGGCCGGAAATTACGAGAAGGGAATTGAGGCGGTCAAAAGGTTGATTGAGATAAACCCCAAGAATGAGGTGGCCTATTTGAACATGGCCATCTTATATTTTAAGCTGAACAAGCTGGAAGAGGCGGCTAATACTTTAAAAGAATGCCTGGCCATTAAGAATGATTATAACTATGCCTGGTACAGTCTGGGCCAGGTTTACAGCAAATTGAATAAACATCAGGAAGCGGTGGAGGCCTTCAAAAAATACAACGCTCTGTCGCCTGATGACCCGAACGGCTGGTTGAATGTCGGTCTGGAATACATGTTCCTGAAGGACTTTGAAAAGGCGCTCCCTTACCTGGAAAAAGCTGTGCAGTTAAACCCCAATAACGCTGTGGCCCAGTATAATTTAGCGGTGGCCTACATCAACTTGAACGACAATTTCAGCGCCCGGGAAGTGCTTAAGGTCTTACAGAGACTTGACCGCAACCTGGCTGACAGGTTAAGCAAGTTGATAAAATAAGGGCCAGTTAATTGACTAAATCTTAAATATGTGGTATTAATCTTTCTAACCTTTCGTTAGCCATTTGGCAAACCCAAGCTCTTTTTATAACGGGCAGGTGGCGGAATTGGCAGACGCACTAGGCTTAGGACCTAGTTCCTGAAAAGGAGTGCGGGTTCGATTCCCGCTCTGCCCACCAGAGAAACTAAAAATCCCGCAGAGGAAGACGGGAATATAAAACTAAAAAGGAAAATCACATGGAGCAAAACACCAACCAGGATCGTTTAAAAATCGTCAGCCCCACCGTCAGAGCTATAGACCTGGAAATTTCGGCTGAAGAAGTAAAAAAAGAGTATGAAAAAGTCCTGAAAAAGTACCTGGCCAGAGTAAAGCTACCCGGTTTTCGCCAGGGTCATGCCCCGAGAGAAATGGTGGAGAAGATGTTCCAGGGTGAAATACGGGAAGATATCCTGGACCACCTGATACCAGAAAATCTCCGGCAGGAGCTGGAAGCCCTGAATGTTTATCCGGTGAGTGTGCCAAGAGTCAAATCAATTGATTTTGACCTGGAAAAAGGGGTTAAGTACCAGGTAGAGTTTGAAGTCTGGCCAGAAATCAATCTGCCGGACGACTATTTGGGAGATAAAATTAAGCTGGAAGAAATAAAAATAGAAGATTCAGAGATTGAGACCATTCTCAAAAACCTGCAGGAAAATGCCGCCGAATACTTGCCGGTAACTGACCGGGGAGTGGGGCAGGGCGATTACGTGGTGGTGGAAATTCAGGGCCGGGACCTGGCCGAAAAGAAATTCCTGCCCGTGGAAAAAATAGTTGTTCTGGCCGGACATCCAGAGAATGAACCCCAGCTTAACGCGGCCCTGGCCGGGATGAAACCGGGTGAAGAAAAGACCTTTACCGTTTCTTACCCGGAAGATTATAAACAGAAGAGATTTGCCGGCCGGCAAATTGAATACCGGGTAAAGGTCCTGGAAATAAAAGAAAAGAAGTTGCCGGAATTGAATGATGAATTCGCCAAGACGGTGGAAGAGGTGGATAGCCTGGAAGTTCTGAAAGAAAGAATCAGGCAGGACCTGATTAAACACCGGGAAGCAGAAAAACGCAGCCAGATTATAGATGAGTTTTTATCCCGACTGGCGGAAAAAATCAACCTCAGCATCCCGGAAAGCATGGTCAAAGAAGAAGCTGAAGCCATCATTACCAGACAGTTCCGGGAAGAGGAGCTTAAGAAAATTCCCCAGGAGGCCTGGCCTCAGATAGCGGCGGAGGCTAGAGCTCAGGCGGAAAAAAACCTTAAACATCATCTGCTGATGAGAGAAATAGCCAGGAAAGAAGGGTTAGCTGTGTCCGAGGCGGAGCTGGATGAGGAAATCAAGAAAATTGCCGAAGAAAGGAATATCCCCCTGGATAAGCTTAAAGAAGCCCTGGCCAGAGAAGAAAGGCTGGAAGACTGGCGGCTGAACCTCTTACTGCGCAAAACCGTTGACTTTTTGGAAGATAAGATTATAATAAAATAAAGGCTGAGCATGGCCTTAATTCCCTTCGTGATAGAAACAGACGGACGTTCCGAACGCGGTTATGATATTTATTCCCGTCTGTTAAAAGACAGGATTATCTTTTTAGGCACAGAAATCACCGATGAGGTAGCAAATTTGACCATTGCTCAGTTGCTTTACCTGGAAGCAGAAGACAGTAAGGCGGATATTTCTCTTTACATAAATTCTCCTGGAGGCAGTATTACGGCCGGGCTGGCTATTTACGATACCATGCAATTTATCCAGGCACCGGTGACTACTATCTGCCTGGGACAGGCCGCCAGCATGGCGGCTGTTCTGCTGGCCGCAGGCCGGGCCGGTAAAAGATATGCTCTGCCTAATTCCCGCATCATTCTTCACCAGCCGTTTGGCGAGTTTCAGGGTCAGGCTTCAGACCTGGCTATTCAGGCCAAAGAGATACTCCGGATGCGCGAATCCCTCAACCGTATCCTGTCCAGACATACCGGACAGCCGGTAGAAAAAATTCAGGCGGATGTGGAGAGGGATTTTATCATGACTCCGGAACAGGCCCGGGATTATGGGGTAATTGATGAAATTATCGTTTCACGGAGCGAAAAACCGGCTGAGACCGTTTAGGCTCAAGGAATGACTGTAGAGGCAATAAAACCATGACCAATGAAAACCGGAAAAACCTCTCTGGCGGTTTGACCTGCAGTTTCTGCCATCGCCCCCAGAACGAGGTTGGTAGATTAATCGGTGGAGCTAACGGTGTTTACATCTGTGATAGCTGTGTAGATATTGCCCATGCTCTCCTGCATTCTGACCACCCCAGAAGAAATGTTGATTTCCGGCCAAAAAAGGAAACCATTTTAACGCCCGTAGAGATAAAAAAAGCGCTGGACGAGTTTATCATCGGTCAGGAAGAAGCCAAGAAAAAGATTTCGGTGGCTGTTTACAACCATTACAAGCGGATTAACCTGCCCAAAGACCAGGACGTGGAAATAAGCAAAAGCAATATTCTGTTAATCGGACCCACCGGCACAGGGAAAACTCTGATGGCCCAGACCCTGGCCAGATTATTATCTGTGCCGTTTGCCATAGCGGATGCCACCACCCTGACGGAGGCTGGTTATGTCGGCGAAGATGTGGAAAACGTCCTGCTTAAACTCTACCAGGCGGCTGGTGGTGACCTGGAAAGAACCCAGAAAGGTATTGTTTACATAGATGAAATAGATAAGATCAGCCGGAAAAGCGAAAGCCCCTCCATCACCCGCGATGTATCCGGAGAAGGAGTGCAGCAGGCCCTGCTCAAAATCATAGAAGGGACCGTGGCTAACGTGCCACCTCAAGGCGGAAGAAAACATCCCTATCAGGAATTCATTCAGATAGATACCACGGATATCCTGTTCATCTGTGGTGGAGCATTTGTGGGCCTGGATAAAATCATCGCCCAGAGACTGGGGAAAGCCAAAGTGGGGTTTAAAGCTGACCAGAAATCTCTCCGGCCAGAAACGGCCGAAATTTACCAGCAGCTAATACCTGAAGACCTGATTAAATTTGGTCTGATTCCCGAGCTGGTAGGCAGAATTCCGGTGGTGGCTGTATTCCATGAGTTAAGCAAGGACCATCTTATTGATATATTAATTAAGCCCAAAAATGCTATCATAAAACAGTACCAGAAACTTTTTGAGCTGGAGGGAGTGGAGCTGGAATTCACCCGGGAAGCTCTGGAAGCCATAGCAGAAAAATCATTGGAAAGAAAACTGGGCGCCCGGGGCTTAAGGTCCATCATTGAAGACCTCATGCTTGATTTAATGTTCTATCTGCCATCTCACAAACAGCTGAAAAAAGTGGTCATCACCAGACAGATGGTGGAAGAACCCGGGTTGACTTTTGAGAAGTATAAACAGGTAATGGGAGCCTGAAATGAGTGATACCTTTGAAAAATCAGAACTGATTAAAAACATACCTCTGATTCCGCTGCGGGATCTGGTGGTGTTCCCGGCTACTCTGGTGCCCTTTATTGTCGGACGACCTTCTTCCATAAAAGCCCTGGAAAAAGCTTATGAGCAGGACAAGTTGATTTTCCTGGCCGCCCAGATGGATGCCACCATAGATAATCCGTTGCCCAAAGATATTTATTCCATGGGAGTTACGGCCCGCATCATTAGAACGGTCAAGTCTGATGAAAGAAACATGAAAGTTATCGTGGAAGGGTTGAACCGGGCCCGGATTATAGAATATCTGTCAACCTATCCTTACTATCAAATCATTGCCAAGGTGCTCAAGGAAAACGAAGATGATTCACCGGAAACCAGAGAGTTGCTGCAGAGAGTACTCACTTTGTTTGAGGAATACCTGAAGGTTAATCAGAATGCTAACATAGATTCCATCATCCCGGCCCTGCGAGAAAATTCTACAGATAGAATTGCTGATATTATCTCTTCGCATCTTTATCTGCCTCTGGAAGAAAAACAGAATCTGCTGGAGACGGTCAACACCAGGGAAAGGTTGAGAAGGCTTAAATTTTTGCTCCAGGAATCCCTGGTCAACGTGCTTGGGCGGGAACCATCGGTCGCCGCCAAACGCCGGCCAGGTAAGGAGACTACGCAGAGGACTTTTATCCCGGGTGCCCAGTTTAAAAAAGAAGAACAGCCGAATGAGATTGAAGAATTAAAGAGAAAAGTAGCTGAAGCCCAGATGCCGCCTGATGCTCAAGAAAAGGCCCTGAAAGAAATAGAACGGCTGGAAACCATGCCCCCGATGTCAGCCGAAGCTACGGTCAGCCGCAATTATTTAGACTGGCTGATCTCCTTGCCCTGGAATAAAAAATCAAGAGAGAAAAGAGACCTGAAAGAAGCCGAAAGGATTCTTAACGAAGACCACTACGGGCTGGAAAAAGTTAAGGAAAGAATCCTGGAATACCTGGCTATCAGGCAACTGGTGAAAAACCCCAAAGGCGTTATCCTGGCTTTTATCGGTCCTCCTGGTGTGGGCAAGACTTCGCTGGGAAAATCCATAGCCCGGGCTACCGGCCGTAAATTTGTCCGGCTTTCCCTCGGTGGTGTCAGAGATGAGGCGGAAATTCGTGGCCACCGCCGGACTTACATCGGAGCTTATCCAGGCCGGATCATTCAGATGATAAAAAGAGCCGGGACCAAAAACCCGGTTTTTCTGCTGGATGAAGTGGACAAGATGAGCATGGATTACCGGGGAGACCCGGCTGCTGCGCTCATGGAAGTCCTGGACCCGGAGCAAAACAAAGAATTTTTAGACCACTACATTGATACTGATTTTGACCTGTCTCAGGTCATGTTTATCGTTACGGCCAATTCCGTTGACCCCATTCCCAAGCCCTTGCTGGACCGGATGGAAATTATCAGACTCCCCGGTTATACGGAAGATGAAAAACTGCAGATTGCTAAGAAATTTCTGATTCCCAAACAGCTTAAAGCCCATGGCTTGAGTTCCGCTAATTTAACTTTCACCGACCAGGCTATCTTAAAAATAATCAGAGAGTACACGCGAGAAGCTGGAGTTCGTAACCTGGAAAGGGAAATAACTTCCATTTGCCGTAAGATGGTGAAAAAAGTGGTAACCAAGGGCAAGGACTACCACGAGAAAATCACCCCCAAAACGGTGGAAAATTATCTCGGCGTACCAAAATACCGGCGACTGGAAATTGATAAACAGGATGAAGTCGGTGTGGCCCTGGGCATGGCCTGGACTGAATTTGGCGGAGAATTGCTGACCTTTGAAGCCACCAAAATACAGGGCAAAGGCAACCTGATGCTGACCGGGCAACTGGGCGAAATCATGCAGGAATCAGCTCAGGCCGCTTACAGCTACGTCCGCGGTAAACTTTATGACCTGCATATGGGGAAAGAGCTGGAGAAAAATTTTGATATCCATATTCATGTGCCGGAAGGAGCAACGCCCAAGGAAGGTCCTTCGGCCGGTATAACTATTGCCACGGCCATTATTTCGCTTTTAACCGGTATTCCGGTCAGCAAGAAAGTGGCCATGAGCGGAGAAATAACGCTCAGAGGCAAGGTTTTACCGGTGGGCGGAATCAAAGAAAAGCTTTTGGCTGCCTATCGCGAAGGCATTACGGAAGTCATTCTGCCGATTGACAACAGACCGGATTTAAAAGACCTGCCCAAAAAATTAAAGCAGGGTTTAAAAATTCACCTGGTAGAAAACATGGACCAGGTCTTAAAAATTGCCCTGACCAGAGAATTGTTACCGAAAAACGGAACTCCCGCCGAGGAAAAAGGTGAAGAAGCTCCAGCGGTTAAGGAAAAAACCAGCCCGGCGGTGAGCAAAGAACCAGAATTGACCAATTGAGCTGGTAAGGCTGTGCAGGGCTTGACAGTTTAAAAGGCGTTTTTTTCGGCAATCTGATTACGCTTGGAAAAGCTTAAATTATTAGGATTTCCAAATAGACAAAAATTTAAAAATGAGCGAGGTGTTAGAAATGAAAGAGTACAGCCTGATTGACCTGGAAGAAAAGGAAATGCCGCAACTCAAGAAAATTGCCGCGGCTATGGGCCTGGAAGACGANGACATTGAAAATTCGTCGCGGCATAATCTCATTTTTAAGATTCTTGAAGCCCAGGCCAAAAAACAGGGCATGCTGTTTTCTGAAGGTGTCCTGGAAATCCTGGAAGACGGGTTNGGCTTTCTGCGGGCACCAGAGTTCAGCTACTTGCCCAGCCAGGATGATATTTATGTCTCTCCCTCGCAGATAAGGAAATTCCAGCTGCGGACGGGAGATACTATTTCGGGTGTAGTCCGACCGCCGAAAAACGGCGAAAAATATTTTGCCCTGATAAAGATAGAAGCCATTAATTTTCTCCATCCGGATGTGGTCCTGGAAGCCAGGAGAAATGTTTATTTTGAACAGTTGACGCCGGTTTATCCGTTTGAGCTGATCAAGCTTCAGGATGGTAACCCGAAAAACATGAACGCCCGGGTGATGGAATTGTTAACCCCGATAGGGAAGGGGCAGAGAGGTTTGATTGTTTCGCCCCCGAGAGCAGGGAAGACCACCCTCCTAAAGACCATTGCCAAATCAATAGAAAAAAATCATCCTGAGATTTTCCTGATTGTCCTGCTGATTGCCGAACGTCCCGAAGAAGTTACAGACTTTAAAAGGAGCGTTAACGGAGAGGTGGTGGCTTCTACCTTTGATGAACCGCCCACCAGAAACGTTCAGGTGGCCAACATTGTCCTGGAAAAGGCCAAAAGGCTGGTGGAGCTTAAACGAGATGTGGTGATTTTACTGGATTCCATTACCAGGTTGGCCCGGGCCCATAACGCAATCGTGCCGCCTTCAGGTAAGGTGCTCTCCGGTGGTATAGACGCCAATGCCCTAAACAAACCAAAGAAATTCTTTGGTTCGGCCAGAAAAATTGAAGAAGGTGGTAGCCTGACTATCGTAGCTACGGCTCTGGTGGACACCGGCAGCCGCATGGATGATGTTATTTTTGAAGAATTTAAAGGCACCGGCAACATGGAAATAAACCTTGACCGTCGGCTGGTAGACAAGAGAATCTTCCCGGCGATTGATATCAGCCGTTCGGGCACCAGAAAGGAAGAATTACTCATCCCCGAAAAAGACTTAAACCGCATCTGGATTTTGCGCAAGATTCTCAGCCAGCTGAATGAAGTGGAAGCCATGGAGCTGCTGCTGGAAAAGCTGTCTAAGACCAAGACCAACGCTGATTTCCTGGAAATGATGAGCAAAGGCCTGTAAAGGTTCTCTGGGCTGGACAGGTAATTTATAACCGAAAAACAACGCCCTGCCGTAAGGCAGGGCTTTTTTTTGGTTCAATTTGTCCAGATAAACCTGGCTAAAATAGCCTAATCTTCTGGGTAATTTATGTTTTTCAAATTCAGTTTTAATCAATTAAGATTTATATTTATAAATTATTGTAAATGAACAAATTATAAAATATTTAAACTGCTAAGCAAAATTAGCCGGTTGATTCTATCATGCTTCGCTGGCCACAGCATAAAGAAAAGCATTTTATAGAAGTCCTGGGGAATAAAAGATTTANTGATGGTGGGATAAAATGATGATTTAGACGATAAAAACCATGTCCAATATTATATGCTAATTATCAGATAATTCTAAGCTTAGGATAGGCCAATAAATAGACCCTGCTGCGGCTGAAAATTGTTCCCGTGTATAATAATCAACAAAAAACCAAGTACCTGAATAAAGGTTAATAAAAAAATAAGATTTTTATTTTAAAAGATAATGGCTGAGAGATAGACATCTCAAACATATCTCTTAAACATCCTGGGTAAACAATCAAGACCTCCGCATTATAGTCTCAGTATCAAAAACCAGAAAAATGATTCAGGAAATTTAAAAAATAAAAAGAAATTAAGAAAAGAAAGCTAAAGAAACATCTTAAATAGACAAAAGCAAATAATTATCTTACTGAACAGGCAGAGCTTTAATTCTGAAAAAATTTTTCTCATTTTGGTCTGATTTTTGGCTTTAAAAAACCCGGCCAAGCAAAATAAAAAAAACATTAAGAAAAAGAAGCAAACTTTTTCATAAATTAAGTAGGTTGCGCCTCAGGGAGTGGCTTTATGTTTATTTTCGCCATGAAAAAGTGTGAGGTTAATGCTTTCCAGAGCCAGAATGATGGCTAACTTTTTTAAGTCTTAAAAGCGATGATATCCTAAATTAAGCCCGGTAAGCTTAAATATAGATTAATAAATTTTTTAGCTCGTCAATAAAAGCCGAATATCAACCTANAGGTAGCCAGCCGATCAAGAAAAACTGTCATTTTTAAATTAAATCTATTTTGGCCGTAAACAAAGGTGCTTCGAGCCGCTTAAAAAACCTAAATCATATTAGCGAAAAATTAATGAAAACAGGCTTTATAAAAAAAAGTAAGAAATAAGATCTATATTCAAAAAATAAAGGATAAATAGCCTTGTGAACCCACAGGTTTATAAGGGCAGAACGAAGATTTCCACAGATGCACAAATTAAGAGACAGCAAGATTTTCACAGAATTATAAAAGTCGTAACTTATTGATAAATAATAAGTAAGGAAAATGATTAATTATGTGTCGCATAAGTTATATTATGTAAACTAATAAAAAGGGGGTTATGCCAGCTAAGGCGGGCTTAGCTATAACATCCAAGGGCTATCGCGCTAGATTAAATAAAAGCTTTATCAGGCTTATTTCCGTAACTTAGAAACTCTTTTAGAAAAGGCCCTTTTAACCCCTTATTGAGGCCCTTGCTTCTTCAGGTTTTCTAGGATTTCTTCCAGGATGCTTATTAATTCCTGCCTGGTAACGACCTGTTTTTTAAATTCTATCCTGAGCTTGTAATTTTTATTATCTTTCGGGACGTAGTTAAATACGAAGTATTTCGGTTTTTGTTTTTCTTGTTCTTCTTTTTCTTTAAAAAGCCTGGTTAAATCTCGCGTGTCGGTTCTGGTAAGTCTTCGCTCAATAATCTGGTCTACCAGCTTAGCCATATTTTCTTCATCTTCAATCTTGGCTATTTCAATGATGGTGCTTCGGCTGTTAATGCCAGCTTTTTTTAATTTTTCTCTCAAATTTAAAGGGATGCGGGAGACTGATATTATTTCAGTTATAGTGGACCGGGCTTTGCCTATTTTTTCGGCAATTTCCTGATGACTGTAGCCGTATAAATTCATAAGAGCCTTCAGGCCGTCAGCTTCTTCAAAAATATCAAGATCCTTTCGCTGTAAATTCTCAATTAGAGAAATCTCCATGGCTTCCTGTTCTTCGACATCCATTTCTATGCAGGGTATTTCTTTAAGGCCAAGATTTTTTGAGGCCACGTACCTTCGTTCACCCGCGATTATCTCAAACCTATCTCCCTTGGCTCTGACCAGAATAGGCTCAAGAACCCCTTTTGTTCTGATGGATTCCATTAATTCCTCAATGTTTCCCAGCTCGCTTCTGGCTTGATGCGGGTTGGGGTCAATTTTCTCAATTGGAATAAGCCTGACCCTGGGAGCTGGCGATTTAGAGGCAATTAACTCCACAAAATGTGGGTCATGCCTCATGGTTAATGTTTCAGGAAGCCCGGATTTCTTAGTTTTTTGCACGTTCCAACAACTCCTCAGCGATTTGTTTATACTGAATTGCTCCGATTGAATCAGGAGCAAAGGTAAATATACTTTCTTTGTAGGCTGGGCTTTCTTCCAGTTTTACGCTCTTAGAAATGAAGGTTTTAAAAACCTTATCGCCAAAAACCTCTGCAATCCTGTCTACTACATCCTTAGATATGTTAGTCCTTTTATCATGAAGAGTTATNATNACACCAANAATCTCTAAATCTGGGTTGGCNATTCTTTTGACTTTATCTATTGTTTCTAACAGGTCATCTGTTCCCTCTAGGCAAAGGTATGAAGATTGAATCGGGATTAAGATATGGGAAGCTGCTACAAGAGCGTTTAGAGTGATCAGCCCAAGCGTTGGCGGCGTGTCTATAAAAATAAAATCATACCTGTCTTTTACCGGGTTAAGGCTGTCCCGGAGCCGGTAATGGCCATCAAATTCACCTATGAGAGCTGGTTCCAGCTTGGCCATTGAGATTTTAGAAATGGCTACGTCTAGCCCGGGCACAGTAGACTTAACGATAATCTCATCAATTTTCGTAGTCTTGTCCATCAAAACATCAAACAAAGATTTTTTGTACTCTGAATGATTGGCCACGATAGAAATTGTGCTGTGGGCCTGCGGGTCCATGTCGACAAGGAGGACCTTATACCCCATTAAAGCCAGCGCAGCTGAGAGGTTAACACATGTTGTTGTTTTTCCCACTCCGCCTTTTTGATTGGTAACCGCAATAACCAAGTTTTCCTCCGTGCTGAATAAAAAATCTTTAATACATATATAGAGAAAAAAATAAAAAAAAGCAAGAATTTTTTACAAAAAGTTATTAAATTGTCGGCCGGCCGACATATAGATAAATTATTGATTATAAATAAATTAAAATTTTCAAACAGAAAAGGATGCTTTTCTATAGAATTTTGGTCGGCACCGCTATTTCCTGGAGCCCGATTTTCTTTAGCTGCTCGTTTAAAGGCTTGAGCTGGCTTTCGTTGAATTTGTCTACTTCAGCACATGATTTATAAATTAGGTTAATTAATTCTTCCGCCCTTTCTTTTTGCGTTACTGTCGGTCTGCCAGGAAAGTTAGAAATGTCAGTCCATAGAGATAAAAGAAACATGTTGGTCGGGCCACGCAAAAATTTTTCGTAAGGAATGGCCAGGCCGCTCAGGGTGCCTTCGGTCTGGAAAATATCAGTGATGGAAGAAAAGGTCTTTATTAAAGCCTCCAGCTCGGTCAAAACTTCTTGTTTCTGGGCGAAATTATCTCCGTTTCTTTTTTCCAGTTCGGCCTTTTTATCAGCCAGGGCTTTATTTATGTTTTTGACCACGCTTACGCCCTTCATAAAATAAAAATTAGCCCGAGCCAGCTCCCCTATTAGTTTGTATTGCTCCTGGAGGCCTTCCACATCCATTTCAAACCTCGGGTCTGGCCTGATAGAAGCCTCAGTTTTATATTCCTGATCGCCTATTTTTAGAATCAGCTTGTACTGGCCTGGAGTGACATAACAAAGCTGGTTAAAAGCGGTGGTACCTGGTGCATATTTTTTACCATCTGAAGCTTCTGGCAGAAATTGAAGACTCCAGCTGGTTTTGTTCAATCCGACTTTTTTGGCCAGCGGCAGTTCGGTAATGGTTTTATCATTTTGGTCTTTAACCTGCAAGCGGGCTTCGCTTGATAATTCCTTATTTATCAAGTATATAAGATTAAGACCAAAGGCCGGGTTTTTACCGGAAAAATTTGTCCCAGAGCCAAAGCCTTCTCCTCTAGAGGAGTTGAACATCATGTAGACGTCTCTCGGCCGGAAAAGGTAGAAGTCTTTTTTAATAATTTCTGGCGTAAGCTCTGTTAAAAAGGAGATATCGTCAAGTATCCACACACCGCGTCCATGGGTACCGATGATTAAATCATTGTCCCTGGGATGGATGGCTATATCATTGACGGATACTGTGGGTAAATTGGTGCCATGAATTTTTATCCAACCTAACCCACAGTTATAAGATAGATAAATTCCAAATTCTGTTCCAACAAAAAGTAAGTTTTTATTGGCCGGATGTTCTCTTATTACATGTACCCAGCCAAAGTCAGGCAGGTTGCTTTTTATTGACTTCCACGTCCGGCCAAAATCAGTAGTCTTGAACACATAAGGCCGGTAGTCATCTACCCGGTGATTATCAAAGCTCACGTAGGCTGTTCCGGGTTCAAAATGGGAAGCCTCTATTCTTGAGCACCAGGAGCCCGCTGGTAAGCCGGGAAAATTTTTGGTCACGTTTACCCAGGTCTGACCTCCATCAGTAGAAACATGGACCAGGCCGTCATCCGAGCCACACCACAGAATTCCCGGCTTAACCGGAGATTCTGCCAGGGCTGTAATGGTACAGTGTACCTCTGCCCCGCTGTTTTCGGGGGTAATCGGCCCCACGCCGTCTACCTGTTTTTTAGGGTCATTAGTGGTCAGGTCCGGGCTGATTTTTTCCCAGGAGTATCCCCCATCCCTGGACCTGAAGAGAAAATTTCCACCGCAATAGATAGTCTGGGGGTCGTGCGGGGAAATCATGATCGGTGCGTTCCAGTTAAAACGGTAAGGTTTTTCAGAAAATGGTGCTTCTGGCCGTATTCCCTTTGATAAACCAGCTCTTAAATCTCTTTTAACCAGTCCATTATTCTGGGAATTAGCGTAAACAAAATAACTGTTTTTCGGGTCGGGGCGGACAAAGAACCCATCTCCGCCGTTGATGAATTCCCAGTGTTCGTTGAGTATTCCCCGGGAATCAAGTGAATTGGAAGGGCCACCCCAGCAACCGTTATCCTGCAGCCCGCAGTAAACACGGTAAGGAATGTTGAAATCATAGCCAACCTGATAAACCTCGGCTGCATCTATGTTAACCACTGGCCACCAGGTTTTGCCGCCATCAAAGGTTATATCTATCCCGCCATCATTGCCGTCAATCAGATGAAGAGGATTTTTAGGGTCGATCCAGAGGGCATGGTGGTCCGGATGTGTGCCAGCGCCGATAGCCTTAAACTTCTGTCCCATATCTTTGGAAACGTAAAGCCCTGTGGATTGCACATAAACCGTAGCGTCATCTGAGGGGTCAACGTAAATCTGGCTGTAGTAAAAAGGACGGTTGTTGATGTTCTTGTAGACAGTAGCCGAGCACATCCTTTTCCAGGTCTGGCCATAATCCTCTGAACGCCACAACCCCGGGTCCTGGTGTTCAATCAGGGCATAAACCACACCTGGCTTGCTTCTGGCCACCGCCAGCCCGATGCGTCCCATAGTCCCTGAGGGAAGTCCTTCGCTCAGCTTAACCCAGGTCTGTCCGCCGTCAGTGCTCTTGTAGATACCGCTTCCCGGACCTCCGCTGATCATCTTATACGGCAAGCGCCGGTGTTCATAGGCAGCGGCATAAAGAATCTGGGAATTAGCCGGGTCCATTTCCAGGTCACAGATACCAGTGTTTTCGTTAATATAAAGCACCTTGGTCCAGGTTTTCCGTCCACTGTCTTGTAGACTCCACGCTCAGGGTTTGGTCCCCATAGATGCCCCATAGCGGCCACGTAAACTACGTTAGCATCTCCCCGGCTGATCAAGATGCGGCTTATGTGCCTGGTATCTTTTAGACCCATGTTGGTCCAGGTTTTGCCGCCGTCAGTTGATTTATAAACACCGTCGCCGATGGTTACAGAGTTGCGACAGGTCGCTTCTCCGGTTCCCACCCAGATAATCTCAGGAGAAGATTGGGCTACGGCCAGCGCTCCAACTGAAACCGTGGCTTCCTTATAAAAAACTGGAAACCAGCTCAGGCCGTTGTTTTCAGATTTCCAGACCCCGCTGGGACCGACCGCGGCATAGATGAGGTTAGGATTGCTTTCTACCACATCTATGTCTACTGTTCGGCCACCGGGCACAGCCGGACCAATATTCCGCCAGGTGAGAAAATTGCTCAGAAGCTTTTCTAAGGGGTCAGAGGATTGTGCATATGTTGTTGATAATAAAATAATTAATAAAAAGACCAGAACAGTTATTGTTCTCAGGTTCACGGCTTTCGGTTTAAAACTAATTTTTCTGACTTTGAGGTTATTTTTTAAATAGAGGAAAAAGCACATCAGGGCCTCCTTTTTGTTTTATAGGCAGCTTTATAGGCAACACTTTTTCATTATAAGATAAATACGACTCTGGAGGATAAGAGTTTTTTTGCTTGCAATTGGCCAAAAAGCTGTGTTAAGAGAAAGAGAACATCGTTGAGCTGGAGAGAAAATGTTGAAGTTCAATGACTGAAGGTAGATCAGGTTGAAGAGGCGTTAACCGCTAAATAGAAATTTAATCAGGTTGAAAACCTGGGGATTAATTTTTCCGTATCTATAAGCTAAGGAGGCTTCAGGATGAACTTAAGGAAGAAGAAAAAATTTTTTTGGCTGANCGGGTTTATTTTAATTTCCGGTTTCTGGCTTAATTTATCTGCTCAGGTGGAATTAAAATACCATTCCCCGCAGGAAGTTTTATCTATCTTAAAGGACCTGGCGGCTAAAAAACCGGATACCTGTCGCCTGGTAATGCTGGGAAAATCAGCGGGAAAATTGGACCTCGTTGGACTTGAAATAGCCGCTGAGACCCAGAAATTCAAGCCAGAAGAAAGGCAGGCTGTGCTGATTACGGCCA
>JGI24721J44947_10001896_pt1 | contig 29854 bp, 26 predicted proteins | sample YelNatPaOPGAMG01_FD_44947 | JGI IMG/M metagenome (IMG submission 44947) | reverse complement strand
GCACTTATTGTATCTTTTGTGATTGCTGGCCTTGCAAGTGCTTTTACCGCCTTGTCTTATGCAGAGTTTGCATCAAGCTTTCCAATCTCTGGCTCAACATACAGCTACAGCTATTTAGCGCTAGGTGAAATTGTTGCATGGGTAATAGGGTGGGATTTGATATTAGAATACGCATTTGCACTACCTGCTATTGCACTTGGGTGGTCTGGCTACTTTACCGCATTGTTGCACTCACTGGGTATCAATGTTCCAGCACAAATTGCGAATTCTTCGTTTGCAGCAGCTGGGGGCATTATTAATATACCTGCTATGGGTATAATATTGTTGCTTACATGGCTTGTATACTTAGGCATTAGAGAAAGTGCAACCTTTAATAACATAGCTGTTATTTTTAAAGTTTCCGTGATTTTATTTTTTATAGCAGTTGCTGTGTGGCATATAAAACCCGTTAATTGGCATCCATTTATGCCCTATGGCTGGCATGGAATTATGACTGGCGCTGCCATAATATTTTTTGCATATATAGGCTTTGATGCAGTCTCTACAGCTGCAGAAGAATCAAAAAACCCAGCGCGCGATATGCCCATTGGCATTATTGGCTCACTAGCTGTAAGCTCTATTTTATATATAGCTGTTGTTGTTATCCTAACAGGTATTATACCATACAAACTACTAAATGATCCAGCACCTGTTGCAAAAGGCTTAGAATACTTAGGTATGAGTTTTGGGGCTGGACTTGTTTCAATAGGCGCACTTGTGGGCATTACTACTGTGTTGCTCGTAATGCTCTATGGCCAGGTCAGGATATTGTTTGCTATGTCAAGGGACGGCCTTTTGCCTCCTTTTTTTTCAAAGCTACATCCAAAACATAAAACACCATATTTAAGTACATGGTTTTTAGGTATCATTACTTCTTTAATAGCAGGGTTTTTGCCTATCGATGTATTGGCTGAGCTGGTCAATATAGGCACACTATTTGCTTTTTTGCTCGTATCTTTATCTGTAATAATTTTGCGCTATACAAGGCCAGAGCTACAAAGAAAATTCAAATGCCCATGGGTACCACTTATTCCTATTCTGGCAATCTTATTTAGTGGATATTTGATGATATCGCTACCCATCGAAACCTGGATAAGATTTACTGTATGGTTTATTATTGGCTTTATAATTTACTTTACATACTCAAGGTACAATAGCAGGCTAGCTAAGAAAGCTGAGTGATGGTATATTTATTTCTACCGGTTTTTTTTGATTCGTACAATAAGTTGTCTGCAGCTTTTAGGTAATCTTCTTCGGTAAGTGTTGTTTTTCCTATAGTGTAGGCTACGCCAATGCTTATGCCTACACTTATTGTTTGATTATTTATTATAAATGGTTTTTTAATCGTGTTTAATATACGGCTAGCTAACTCTTCAAGGTCTCTTTTTTTTCAAAACTATCAGTTAAAATCAAAAATTCATCGCCACCAAAACGAGAGAGCGTATCTTCTTTTCTTACAAGAGATCTTAACCTTAAAGCTACGCTTTTTAACAATTTGTCGCCCATATCATGACCAAAAGTATCGTTTACTTTCTTAAAACCATCCAAATCCATAGAAAATAAAGCGATATTTGTTTGTGTTCTATGTGATTTTGCAACTACTTGGCTAAAACGCTCTACAAAAAAACTCCTATTGGGCAAACCCGTTAAATTATCATGGTATGCTAAGTATAGCCTTATTTTTGGTTAATATTTGGAGTTTTTCAATCTTAATAAGCTCTAGTTTGTTTTTGAAATTATCTAAAAATTGGGCCAGAATATCAAAAGTATCAGTGCTTTGCAAAATTAATTTATTCTTGCTTGCTATGATTAAATTGCCAACAACTTTATTATCCATTAAAAATGGAAAACACCACACAACTCTAAGTTTACAGCATTTATATATTTCCGCTAATTCTTTAGAGCCTGTTACATCAATCATTTGAGGATAAAGACTATTTTTAGCTAAACTCAAAAAATATCTATTGCAAGCTTCGTTTGCTACAAATTTTGATTCAAAACATTCTAAACATTCTTTTTTTGCTTTGTAAGATTTTATTCTCATTTCGTTTTGCTCTTTAAAGTAAAATATGCAAAGATCTATGTAGTGATTTTCTATCAATTTATCTGAAATTTTATCAATAACTGATCTAAAGGATATTTTGTCAATCATTAAAGCGTTTATGTCATTAGAAGTCTTAATAAAAGAAAGATTGATTAATCTCAATTTGTCAAAAAGGTTTAATTTGTAAAAAGCCCACAATAAAATAATGCTGAAAATAACAAAACTTAAAAAAGACGCCAGTAAAAAAGGCAAAATACCATTTAAAAATTTTTCATAAACCTCTTTTTTTGAAACGCTAACAAACAATGTTCTGCCAGTATAGGGAATTTGCGCATACGATACAAGCTGAGTTTGCGTATTAAAGTTTCCACTGGGTTTTGTAACATATTTTAGGTAATTTTTATATTCATACTGATTTATTTTTTTTAAGCTATCTTGAAGTTTATTATCTTTCTGCAATAAAAATACATTTAGTGATTTAAAATCAATATTAATTAGAGGTTTTACTAGCATTAAAACGGGAACTCTACTTACCACAATATAGCCTTTGTCAAAGGGTATGCAATCTGCTACAGTAAGCTTTCCATTTATATAAAATGCGCTGCTAATATTTATTTTATTTTCAGAACAAACACTATGCTGAAGCAACTTTAAGCCAACATTTTGCGGGTAGGCACAAATGATTTGTTTATCTGAGCTTGTAACCAAAACAGCATAGATATCTGGGTCTTGGTATACATAGTTTTTTATAGAAGAATAAATCCTTTGTGTATAAAAATTGGTGGCAATAGAATCTTTCAGTGAGTTTTCTGAATTATGCAATAATCTAACATAGGTTTGAATAGTAAATGCACTCTGCTTTGCTACTGTGTCTAACTCAGAGGTCACATTGCGCATAAACTTTCCATAAACCCTTATAAACACAGCAGAAATTATCAAAAAAGCAATAAGGCTAACGACAGCCCAACTTATTATAAAGTACTTTGATAAATGTGTTTTAAAAAGCTTTTTACTCACCGATATCACCATTTTTCCTATGTCACAATAAATTAACTTTCTTATTTGCCAAAATTCTTAATAATTAGTAAAAAAATAATCCACTATATTTAGAAACCGCACTTTCCTTATTGTACGTTTATTATATATGTCTACCAAATATTTTCTCAAATAAAAATTATCACTAATTAAATCTTTTGAGCACCTAATTTAAGTCTAGAGCCTGCAATTTGGCCTGCCACAGATGCCACTAAGAATAGTGGTATAAAGTAATAGCTAATGCCAAGCAAAATCCTTGGCAGCGCAATAAACGGAATTGGGATGTGGATATAAGCAAACCAACGCCAGGAAAACTTCTTTACTTTAGATCTTAAACGCCCAAAAGGAATGTTAATTAAAAAAGCAAAAATTGCTAACAGTACAAACATATATTGTATTTTAATTATTTTTATTAAAATTGCAAATTTTTCTATTTTTGAATTTTATGGTTTGCAAAAAATATTTTTTTAGATATAATTTAGTTATCTTTAATGTACTGGAGGAACACTATGAAAAAAATTTTCTTATCTATTGTAGGTCTTATTTTAATGTTTTCTTATGCAAACGCAACAGTTGATTACACATCCATTGCTAAAAAGCTTGTTCCTGCAAATGTAAACATTGAGCTTAAGCAAACTAATGATTTCCAAATCTCAGGTTTTAAAACATTTATTGCAACACTAAAACCTCAAAACGCATCTGTAACTGTTTATAAGTATTTATGGATCTCAGACGATGGCAAATATGTAATACCAAACCTTTTAGCTTATACAAACAATTCTTTCTCGCAAATTGAACCAAAAGTTAAAGAAACCTATAATACGGTAAATATTGAGTGGTTCAATAGAGTACTATCAACACTGAGCCCAAATCTAAGAAAAAGCTACGGCAACGGAAAAACTGAAGTTTACATATTATCTGACCCATATTGTCCTTTCTGCAAAGAACAGCTTGCGCAAGCAATTGAGCTTGCAAAACAAAATAAAATTAAACTGTATGTTATACCATTTGATGTACACGGAGAAAAATCAACTCAAGCTTCAATGTTGTTCTGGGATATAGAATCAAAAACAAACCTTGCTAACGCTTTATCAAAAGTAGAGGCGGCACCATTTGAAAATGTTGATAAGATTGTTTCTCAAAATCAAAACTTAATCAAACAACTAGCACCAACATATCAGGCAAAACTACATTACTTAAAAGATGAGTTTTTCAAACAAAAATTAAATGGCACACCTTCTATAATTATTAGAAAAACAAACACAACAGGCATAGTAATAGTTGGTTTAACAAATTTAACGAACTTTGTAAAATAAATTATGAAAAAAAAGCTTTTAATAGCTTTCATCGCTCTAATAACTCTTTTTATTTTAGCAGTGGCAGGTTACTTCAGCCTGCCATTTTTCTTAAAAAGCCAGTTTTTTTTGCACTTAGTTGAAAATAAAGCACATGTAAAGATAGAAAAAATCGAAAATTACAAAATTTCTCAAACGCTAAATTCTATAAAAATAAGCATCTCAAGTTTGAAATTAAAATCAAGTAGGTTTCATTCCGATGCAAAAAATGTATCATATACACTTAAATTAGGCGAGTTGATTTCTAAAAAACCTACATTTGGCAACCTTAAAATTCAAAGTTTAAATATTACAATATATCCTTCAAAAACACCTGCAAAAACTAAAACACTCATAAAACCACTCCCTTTATCCATAGATATAGCAAAATTAAACGCATCATACGAAAATTATAAAATTAATGGTGCATTGAATGTGATATTGGATTTAACAACAAAAAATAACAACTTTTCTTTTAAGGGTAATGTAAACAATAGCCCAATTGAACTTGCAGGTGACATAAACCCAAACAACCTCCATATTAATTTAAATGTTAAAAAATTTTCGCCAAAAGATTTTCCCGCATATTTGAAAGTAATTAATGACACAAGCGCAAAATTAAATTTGACACTCAAAAATAATCTAGAGCTACTAGATGGTAAAATAAAAATAAGCGACATCAACTACAAAGGTCTAAAGATTAAAAACCCAAGCGCCACTTATGCGCACAATGAGCTTTACTTAAACATTCCAAAAATTTTATATAAAGAAAACATCGTTGGCGAAAATGCTAATTTAAAACTCAACACAAAAAATTATAGTGCTACGCTATTATTTAACAAGATAGGTGTAGCAAACCTCAATATTAAAAAACCAACAATAAACTTTAACTATAACAAAAACAATAATAATTTCTCTCTTAAAGGGTTTGGAGGTGGTTTTTTAGTTGAAGCAAAAGGCACTCTAGATACTAAAAGTTTTGAAAATACAAAATTAGATGGTTTTTTTGAAACACCATACATTGATTACAGCAATATAAAACCATTAATTAGCAAAAAACTTCAAGAATATATATTTTCTGGAGAAATAAAAGCAAAAAAAATTACATTTAACGGTAAAATAAAAGACAAAGAAAATATTATAAAAACTGGAGAACTCATTGCACAAAATGCCAAATTTGCAGTTGAAAAAGGCACATTTCCATTTGTAGTTACTTTTGCCAATATTAACATTACACCAAAAACAATTACTATTGATGGAACTGGCTTTAGTGACAAAGTAAACCTGATTAGCTCAAATATTGTCATTGCAAGGGAAAAAGGCTATAAAGCAAATATGCATTTAGTACTAAACGGTGAGTCTACAAAAAATACAGAGGATTTTTTGTACAAAGCATTGCTCAGCCATGATGATGCAAAGTATATCGATTACGCCAAAGATATAAGGGGACCATTTAGTGCAATAATTGACATCAAAGACTATTACTGGCACCCGCAACCACATTTTGACTTTAACATCAATATAGACTCTCACTTAAGCCTTTTAGACGAAAAAATTTCAAAAACACCAATAAGTTTAATTGGTAAGTTTAGCATTCAAAGAAAAAACCAAACACTTAAAGTTAGCGCAAATAACCTAAAAATCGAAAATGATAACTCTTTTGTTAACATTACAGGTTTTTTGGAACATTCAAATACCCTTTTCTACAATGCTAAATTTAGCGGTAAAATAAACCCAAACGACATAAAACACATTTCTTATTTAAAACTAGATGAAAAATATCTTCCAACTAGTGAGGTTACAATAAAACCCTCATCCATTTGGGGTACATTATCAAAAATCAACTTTAATGCTGATATTGAAGGTAAAAAATTATTTAAAGAACAAGGTTATGGCGTAGATGAAATTCAAGCAAAAGGCTACTTTGAAAAAAACATAATTAGCCTAAACCCTATAAAACTTGATGGCACTGTATCAATAAGTGGCTTATACAATATTAAAGCGAAAGCCTTTAACGGTAATATCGCTCTAGATAACTTTAAGTTATCCCGGATAAAAAATTTGCTTAAACTACCCATAGATGAAGCAATACTTAATGGAAATGTTAAATTAGGCCTAAAAGATAAAAAGCTTCAATACATATACTCAAATAATTTAGTCCTAACAGATTTGGTATATGATAACGACTTAAGCGTAAAATCTGCCCATATAGTATTTAATAAGAATTATGCTACTATAACAAATGGTTATGCGCTAGTTTTAGGCAACCCCGTTAGCTTTAATGGAAGCTTAAACTTAGAGCCACTTATCATAACTCTAAACGCAACAAGCCAAAAATTTATTGTAAAAAAATCACAGAGTAAAACAAAAAGCTACATAGGAAACATTAAATTTAACATACCAAATGCTCAAATCCACGCAAATGCCTATATAAATGAGCTTATAATTGAAGGTTCAAAACCACTTATATTTAATAATGTAGAAACGCATTTAGAGCTTGCAAAAACGCGCTACCTTGTTATTAAAGCACCAAAAACACAGATAAATATAGAAATGTCAAACAACACAATTAACATTAATGCAACAGATTCGTATATTTTTGCACATTACATTCAAAGTAAAACTAAAAAACCATCAATCACTACACTCAACGCTACACTTCAAACACCATCCACAGACGAAATAGACTTTAAAAAACTAAACGGAACATTAAAATTTGTTTCTCAAAATGGCAATATTAAAGATTTTCCAGATATTTATAAAATCTTATCGCTTGCAGATGTACTTGGATTAATTACAGGACAGATAGATTTACGAAGCGGTTTTTATTTTGATAAAATGGTAGGCTACTTTGAACTTAAAAACGGTATTTTAAAAACCACAAAACCATTAACAGTAAAAGGCACATCAAATAACTTGTTTATAAATGGCGATGTTAATTTAACAAACTACCATATTGATTCATTATTTATGATTACTACATTCACTTTAATAAATCGAATTATTTCTTCTATACCCATTATTGGCCATATTTTAGGTGGAAAAGAAAAGAGTTTTACAGGCTTAAGCTTTAGGGTAGATGGCTATTTAGACGGCAAAATGAACATATACCCAGTTCCGTGGGAGAGCCTTGGCAAAGGATTACTCGACATAATAACGCGCACCATTACACTACCCGCTTATTTGCTTGGCGTAAATGGGAATCATAATCAACACAGTGGAGAAAAAAAATGAGAGTTTTGGTTGTAGACGATGACGAACAATTAAGGCTTGCACTTCTTTCTACACTAAAACATCTATCACACGAATGCGTCCTTGCTCAAAATGCAAAAGAAGCTTTAACTTTTTTAAAAAAAGAATCATTTGATTTAATTTTAAGCGATTTAAAAATGCCCAAAACAGATGGGATAGAATTGCTCAAGCAGGTTAAACAAAACAACATACATACACCTTTTGTAATAATGACTGCTTTTGGTACAATAGAAACAGCCGTTTTAGCAATTAAGATTGGCGCTTTTGATTTTATAGTAAAGCCATTTAGCAAAGAAACAATAGAAAAAATAATATCATTATCTGCTAGCTACAATACATTTAAACCTATACAAGAAATCAGCACTGACAGCGAGTTTGTATTTAAAAGCAAAAAAATGCAAGAAACGCTCGAGCTTGTTGAAAAAGTAGCAAAAACAGATGCTACAGTACTGCTTAGCGGAGAAACGGGTACAGGCAAAGAAGTCATAGCAAAACTTATTCATAGGTTATCGAACCGCTCAAAAGAAAAGTTCATAAGCATAAATTGCGCAAGTATACCTGCCAATCTTTTAGAATCAGAACTATTTGGGTACGAAAAAGGGGCTTTTAGCGGTGCAGTAAAAACATACAAGGGCAAATTTGAGCAGGCAAATGGTGGCACATTGCTTTTGGATGAAATTAGCGAGATGCCACTTGAGCTTCAAGCAAAACTGCTAAGGGTGTTGCAGGAGAAGGTTGTAGATAAATTAGGCTCAAACCAAAGTGCGACAATTGACACAAGAATTATTTGTACAACAAATAAAAACCTAACAGAATGCGTTAAAAATGGTTATTTTAGAGAAGATTTATTTTATAGAATCAGTGTATTTCCCGTTTTATTGAGCCCGCTTAGGGAAAGGTCAGAAGATATTCCTTATTTAGTAGATTTTTTTATAAAAAAATACTCAAAGAAATTTCAAAAAGACATACAAGGCATCTCTAACGAAGCCTTAGAAATATTGCTAAATTATAACTGGCCAGGCAATGTGAGAGAGCTTGAAAATACGATTGAGCGTGCAATAATTTTATCAAAGCAAAATCTTTTAAGCAAAGAAGATATATTTTTGCACGGCATTTAAGAACAGTTTTTGCTAACATATTAAGTAGGATTGTTTTGGGAGGTTTAATTATGATTTTTAACGACCCTACAATAAATTATATTCAGCTTGGCATGGATGTTGCTTCAATTAGGCAGAATGTAATTGCAAGCAATATCGCAAACATCGATACACCTCACTACAAAGAAAAAACTGTTAAATTTAGTGATTTCTTAAATGATAATCAATTGCCTTTATATATTACACACGAAAATGACATAAATCCTCAAGAAAATCTTCAGGACAGAATTGTTGTAGAAAAAAATGACTCATATGGTGAAAGAAACGACAAAAATAATGTAAACTTGACATCTCAAGAAGCTGCCTTAGCCAAAAACCAAATACTCTACAATGCTCTTGCAGCGTTTGCAAAGTATAAGTTTGGCGAATACAAAAATATCATATCATCATCGCAAGGAGCCTAAAATATGAGTTTTTTTGGAAGTTTAGCCGTAGCCTCAAGCGGCATGCAGGCTCAACGCTTAAGATTAGACATTATATCAAGCAATATTGCAAATGCAAATACAATAACTACGCCCGAAGGCGGTCCATATAAGCGAAAAGATGTGGTTTTTGAAAGCGAAAATTTTTCAAAATACTTAGCAGGTGTCAAAGTAGCAGATGTGGTAAGAGATGACACACCCCCAAAATTAGTTTATGACCCCACAAACCCACTAGCTAACTCAAAAGGCTATGTAGCTTACCCTAATATTAACCCTATAGTTGAGATGGTAAATTTACTTGATGCAACAAATTCATATCAGGCAAATATTTCGGCATTCAATGCGGCAAAACAGATGGCTCAAAGCATAATTGGTGTATTAAATGTTTGATTTTTTTAAAAAATGCTATATTATTTAAGTGGGTGATTTTTATGAAAATTGACTCGATACCTACAAATAATATATCAAATGCATTAAATGATAGTAACTCGAAAAAAGATAATACGAGTTTTGCGGATCTACTAGCTAAATCACTTAATGATGTTAATAAATTGCAAATAACTGCAGACAATGCTATAAATGAAATTGCTACAGGCAAAATGGATAACATACAAGATGCGGTTATGGCTATCGAAAAAGCAGATATATCTATGAGACTTTTGTTGGAGGTCAAAAACAAGGCAGTCCAAGCATACAATCAAATCATGAATATGCAGGTTTAATGTAAGTTTTTTATCATATGGACATTAAAAAATTTCTTGAGGAAATAAAAAGTTTTTATAATAAAATGACAAAAAAGCAAAAGACGGTTTTGTTTTCATCTTTTGCTGCATTAATTTTGGCTTTGGCATTGGTTTTTATTATTGGTTCTCGTGTAAACTACGCCGTATTGTTTTCTAACCTCAGCGATAAAGATGCTGCAAGTATTACAAACTACCTTGACCAACAAAAAATACCTTACAAAATTGTTGGTGGCAATACAATCGAAGTACCAAGAGACTCTGTATATAAACTTAGGCTGGATCTGGCAGCAAAAGGATTACCAAGTGGCGGTGTTGTAGGCTTTGAAATTTTTGACAAACAAAATTTAAGTATGACTAATTTTTTAGAAAATGTAGACTATACAAGAGCGCTCGAAGGCGAACTAACTCGCACAATTGAAAATATCTCAAGTGTTGACTCTGCAAGAGTTAACCTTGCTATACCGAAGCCTTCTGTTTTTGTAGACAAAGAACAGCCACCTACCGCTTCTATTGTGTTAAAGCTAAATTCTCAGATTAGTCACTCTCAGGTGTATGCTATACAAAAACTAGTTGCAGCAAGTGTGCCAAATTTAACATCAGAGAATGTAACGATTGTGGACTCAAATGGAAATTTGCTATCTAAAAAAGAAAACTCAGATGACGAAATAGCAAGTAATGAGCTCCAATACAAACAATTAATAGAAAAAGAATATGCACATAAGATTAAAGACCTGCTTTTGCCAATCGTAGGAGACAATCAAATTGTAACAACTGTAAATGTGGATTTAGATTTAAGTAAAGTTACACAAAAAAGCATTAAGTATGACCCAAATAGTGTTGTAAGAAGCGAACAAACAGAAGAAGAAAAAAATTGGTCTCAAACTACAGGTGGTATACCAGGTGTAATATCAAACACAGGCGCCAATCAACCTTCTTCTACAACAACTACTACTACCCCAGCTCCTACAACAACACCTATTGCTACAGTCAACCAACAAGGACCACTAACCAGTGAAAAAACAAAAAACACTACTAATTACGAAATTAGTCAAACTGAAACAAATGTAGTTGAACCACTTGTAAAAATTAAGCGCGTATCGGCAGCAGTTATTGTAGATGGAAACTATAAGTATGATAAAAAACAAAAAAAGGAAGTTTACGTACCGCTTTCTGGAACACAGATGTCTGACATAAGAAAAACCGTAGAACAAGCAATAGGTTTTGATCCAAAGCGAGGAGATACTATTAGCGTTGTTAATATGCAGTTTGAAAGCACAAAACCAAAACAGGTGGTGTAGTGTCAAATCTAAGTCAATACTACCCGATATTAAAATATCTACTAAGCATCATTTTATTGATTTTGTTTTACTTCCTTTTTTTGCGAAAATTTATCAAAAATGTATTGTCTTACAAAAAAGGCGGAACTGCCTACCAGCAAGCTCAAGCTACCAAAGCTTATGCTCAAGGAGGAGCAGAATCTAAAATTGAAGGCAAAAGCATAAAAGATCTTGAGGAAGAAATATCGAAAGAATTGGACAGTGAAAATCTATTAGATGAAAAAGCCTTAAAAGACAAAGTTATAGAAAAGAAATTAAAAGAAGAAGTAGAAAAGAACCCAGAAGAGGCGTCAGCTGTTTTAAAAGCCTATATTTCTTCAAAGTGAGGTTAGGCAATGTGTGCTCAATCGTCTTCTGCTATAAATTCAATTGATGATTTAACTCCGTATCAAAAGCGGCTGTTTTATCGGTTGCTCTCGGTGACGAAGTTTCTGCAAAATTATTTAAAAACTTAAGCAAAAACGAAATAGAAGCAATTAGCCGAGAAATTGCCTTTATGAAAAAAGTCAATCCAGATATATCAAAAGCTGTTGTTAGAGAGTTTTATCAAATGCTCAAAGCAAAAGAATACGCAAGTGCAGGGGGTTTAGAGTACGCAAAAGAGTTGCTTATAAAAACGCTTGGGCCAGAAGAAGCTAGAAAAATCATTGATAAGCTTGTAAAGTTACTTGAGTCTAATGTGGGCTTTGGATACTTAGAAAATATTGATCCAAAACAACTTGTAAAATTTATACAAAACGAACATCCGCAAACCATATCTGTAATATTATCTCACCTTGATCAATCCAAAGCTGCAGAGGTTTTAGCTCTGTTGCCAAAGGAAACACAAATTGATATTGTATTTAGGATGGCTTCTNTAGAAAATATATCCCCAAATGTTATAAAACGCGTTTCNGAAATGTTAGAAACAAAAATGGAAGACTTAAGCGGAAGTAATGTAGAAATTGGTGGCATAAGAGCTGTGTCAGAAATTATTAACCGAATGGGCAGAACAGAGTCAAAATCATTGGTTGACCAAATTGCTGAAAAAAACCCAGACCTTGCAAGCAAGATTCGTGATATGATGTTTGTGTTTGAAGATATCATAAAGCTAACTAACTCTGATATACAAGAAATACTAAAACATGTAGACAAAAAGGATCTTACAATCGCTCTCAAAGGTTCACCAGAAGAGCTGAGTAAAAAATTTTTCTCAAATATGTCAAGCAGAGCTGCAGAAACACTCAAAGAAGAGATGGATTTCTTGGGCCCTGTAAAGGTAAAAGATGTGGAGCGCGCACAAAAAGCTATCGTAGATATTGTAAGGCGACTTGATGAAGAAGGCGTTATATCAATTAGTGGCGGCGGAGAGGAAATGCTTGAATGAAAAATCCTCCTATTGAAGAATTCCTGTTGGAAGAGTTTGGTGTAAACGAGCAAGCTACACAACAAACTCTTCCAGAAAAAGAGCAAACAAAAGAAGCAGAAAAAGCGTTACCAAATATAGATGAAATATACCAAAAAGCTTTTAACGAGGGCTACGAAAAAGCTAAAAACGAAAGTGAACTAGATTGCGAACAGAAGTTATCGAACCTTAAAAATCAATATGATACAAAACTATTAAACTTAAACAATGAGCTCAAACAATCGTTACAATTAATAGATGCAAGATTTAACGAAACAAAAGAGACGATCAAAAACTTAGAAAATGATATGATCAATATTGCAATTGAGATTTCGCAAAAAATAATAGAAAAAGAAATACAAAACCCAGAAACCTTGAAAAATTTAATCAGAAAAACCTTATCATTTGCAAAATCAGATAAAGTAAAATTAAAATTAAATGCCCAGCAGGCAAAATTAATAGAAAGTGAATTTAAAAATATTGAAATAATAGGTGATCCTGCTTTAGAGATGGGAACTATTATTGTCGAAGAAGACTCAAATATTATAGATGCAAGCATCAATACAAAACTAGAAGAGCTAAAGCGCAGTTTGATCAATGAATCATAACAAGATAAAACAATTGCTAGAAAACAACAGTTTTATAGTAAATTGTGGCAAAATAAAAGAAGTTGTTGGCCTAACAATAGTTTCAAGTGGCCCAAGCGATATAAAAGTAGGCGATGTATGCTTAATAGAAATTGACAATGGCTANATTGAAGCAGAAGTTGTGGGATTTAGGGATAAAAATGTTATACTTATGCCTCTTGGAAACATGGATGGTATAAAACTTGAAAGTATTGTGCGCTCTACTTCAAAAAGCTTAAAAGTTGGCGTTGGTAGTAATATGCTTGGAAGGATTCTAAATGCTCTAGGCAAACCTATTGACTCAAAAGGAGCAATAATGATAGAAAAACATCTGCCATTATACCCAAAACCTACTGACCCAATGAAAAGAGAAATAATAAATGAACCAATTGTTACTAAAATAAAAGCTATAGATGCTTTATTAACGCTTGGCAAAGGTCAAAGAATAGGTATATTTGCAGGAAGTGGTGTAGGTAAGTCTACATTGCTTGGTATGATTGCGCAAAAAGCCAAAGCCGATGTTAATGTAATAGCACTTATTGGTGAGCGAGGGCGCGAAGTTAGAGAGTTTATAGAAAACGACTTAAAAGAAGAAGGGTTGAAAAAAAGCGTTGTTGTAGTTGCCACAAGCGATGAAGCGCCGCTTTNGAGGCGCGAAGGTGCATTTCTTGCAAGCGCTATTGCAAAATTTTTTAGCGACCAGGGTCTTGATGTAATGTTTATGATGGACTCTGTCACACGATTTGCAATGGCGCAAAGAGAGATTGGGCTTGCAGTAGGTGAGCCTCCTACAATGAAAGGTTACACGCCAAGCGTATTCTCGCTTTTACCAAGGCTTATGGAAATCCCAGGTAAATTTGAAAAAGGTAGTATAACAGCTATTTACACTGTACTTGTAGATGGAGATGACTTTAACGAACCCATAGCAGATACTTCGCGGTCAATTTTAGACGGCCATGTTGTGCTATCAAGGAGGATTGCAGAAAAAAATCACTACCCTGCTATAGATATCTTAAAGAGCGTCTCAAGGCTTATGCCTTCTATAGTAAACAGCGAACATAAGTTTTTAGCTAATAAATTAAGAAAACATTTATCGGTATATGAACAAGCAGAAGACTTAATAAATATAGGCGCATACACAATGGGTTCAAACCCAGATATTGACGCAAGCTTAAGGGTAATAAATAAAATTAATGANTTTTTGGTCCAGGGNGTTGATGAATCGTATGAATTTTCTCAAACTATTGCTTTACTCAATCAGGCTGTAGAATAAATGTTTGTTTTTAAATTTGAAAAAATTAAAAATCTAAAAGAAAATATCATAAACATTGAAATAATAAAACTCAGCGAAATAAACAATCAGATAAAACAAAAAACTCTACGCATAAGTGAACTCAAAGACCAGATAAAAATTTTTTATAAGCGCTTTGATGACCAAATAAAAACACAGGTAGATTTTAGCATTTTAAAGTATCTGTCTGAAGAAATTCTAGCATGTGAGCTAGAAATTCAATCAACCCAAAAAACTATAGAAGAGCTAGAAGCAAAAAAAAAGGCACAAATAGAAATTATCAAAAACCTACATAAAGAAATTAAAAAATTTGAAAAGTTAAAAGAACACTATAAAGAGAGGTATATCTATGATGAAAAACTTAAAAGTCAAAATTTTATTAATGATATCAGTACTATTTTTTACAATAGGAACAGCTAAAGCCTTTGCTCAAAATATAGGCGACATAAATCAAAAAATTAATGAACTAAAAGCTTTAGAAAAAGTAATTGATGAGAAAAGTGCTCAACTTAAAACACAGCAACAAAACATAGAAAACCAAAAAAAGCAACTCGAACAAAGCCAAAATACNNNCAAAAGCCAGCTAAAAAACCTTAACAATCAAATAGAACAAGCCAAAAAAGAGTTAGAAGATCTGCAAAAAAATATAGTTAGCCAAAAAATCCAAAAATTAGCAACAATTTATGCCCAAGCAAAACCATCTGCTGCATCAGAAGAATTATCCAATATGGACCCACAAACCGCAGCAGAAATCTTAACATTTATGCAATCAAGACAAGCTGGTGCAATCATCTCAAAGATGGACCCAAAAACAGCTGCAAATATATTTAGCCTATATTTAAAATCTAAACATCAATAGACTTGTTTTCTAAACTGAAAAATGCTCCCTAAACCTATTAAAAGAAGAAAAATTAGCACTGCACTAAAGATATGCCAGCCGTATTGCTTATAAACAAAACCCGGAGCATAAGAACCAATTACACCACCACTGTAGTATGAAGCTATATATATACCATTTATGATACCCTTTTTTTCTTTTGCAAGTTTGTTTAAAAAACCACTGGCTATAGAATGTATCAAAAACATACCGCCNCAAAAAATAAACATACCGCCAAATATAATATAAACATCTGGTATGTTTAAAATTAAAATAGAGCCCATATAAACCAAAAAACCAAACATCATAGTTTTTATCTGATTGCCAAATATCTTAATAAATTTTGTGGCAAAAAACGACACAAATATACCCATTAAGTAACCACTGTAGGCAAGTGCAATAACAATTTGAGAACTATTTTTATCAACGCTTTCGATCCTAAATGGCAAAAAATTTGTTAAAGCGGCAAATACAAAAAACATACAAAAAACNGCTAGATAAACAAAAAAATACAACTTATTTTTAACAACAGACAAATAATTTTTAAACAGACTCCCTGATTCTTTATTTATCCCAACACTTTTAGTATCTTCAATAAAATAAAAAACCATCAAAGCACCAACGGCAAAGCTCAATGTTACAAAATAAAAACTATAGCGCCAAGATAAAATATAAGCAACAATACCAGATATTAATCTGCCAGAAAAACCCCCTATTATTGTAGTTGCTATGTAGTATGACATGTATAGTGAAACCTTATCGCTTTCCACACTTAGCGAAATATATGTCATATTTGAAGTAAGCACAGCTGATATCAAAAAACCTTCTATCAGTCTTAGTACAATAATCCAATAAATATTTTGCGAAATTGATATAAAAAAATTAATCAATATAAGAACGATCAATGATACCAGTATTAGTTTTTTTGGCGTTAAAAACGATAAAACATAACCATACACTATAGGTACAATTGCTAAAGGTAATAAAGCAACGCTTATGATTAAAGATACTGTATTCATACTTTGACCAAAGTANTTNCTAATTTCTGGCAAAAGCGGCTGAGGTACATATATAGCGCCTATTGTAATTATCGTAACATACATTAAAACAAAGAAAGCTTTAGTATTCATAGTTTTATAATAAGCAAATACCATACTAAATCAAGTATTAAATTATAATTTCATTTTTATTTAATATTGACCCATACTATTGAATTTAACAACTAAATTATATATAATAGAATAGTTATGTTTAATTAGGAGGATTAATATGCAAAACACACAAGAACTAGAATCAAACAAAGCAGGCCAGTTATTAAATACTTTGCGTTCAATACAAGAAAATTTAGGATATATNCCACAAACTTCTATCCATGAATTGTGTAAATCTTTTAATCTATCATATGCAGAAATGTATGGGTTTATAACTTTTTATAAGGATTTTCGCTTGGAACCAAATGNTTCAAAGCACCATATACGTCTGTGTCAGGCAGAAAGCTGTCAGGCAAAAAATGTGAAAACATTAACAGAATATATAAAAAATAAGTTAAATTTAAGTATTGGTGAGTACAACAAAGACTTCTTATTAGACAGCGTTTACTGCTTAGGCAATTGTCCGCGCTCGCCATCAATTATGATAGATGGTGTAATATATGGTGACATGAACAAAGAAAAATTTGATGAAATATTAAGTAAATTGGGGAATTTATGAATGTATATATATCGCTTGACACTACGGCTCAATCAGTCGGCTCGCTTGATATTTACAACAAGCTAAAAGCTCAAAATAAACCTCAACTAAATACTAAAGCATACTCTACACGAGCTCTAATGTGGTTAGAACCTCTTTTGGAATTAGAACATAACAATCAAAGGTTGGCCTATGGAAATGTAAATGAAAAAGATATTGATGATATATTGCAAAATCCTCTAAACAACAAAAAGTATCTAGGAAATATTGAAGATCAACCCTACCTCAAAAATCAGCATAGGATAATTTTTAGACATTTAGGTAAAAATAATCCAACAAGCATAGAAGATTATATTAATTTAGGTGGGTTTTCAGCTTTGAAAAATTGCTTAAAACAATCACCTCAAAGTATTATCGATAAAATAAAAAAAGCGGATATTAGAGGCAGAGGTGGTGCATTCTTTCCTGCTTACATAAAATGGCAAACTGTATTAAATGAGTTATCTGATGTAAAATATGTTATTTGCAATGCAGATGAAGGGGATTCTGGTTCTTTTGCCGATAGACTTATTATGGAAAATGACCCATTTAGCTTAATCGAAGCTATGATTATTGCTGGGGTTGTAGTTGGGGCAAAAGAGGGTATTATATACCTAAGATCTGAATACCCTAATGCAAAAAAAATACTCGAAGAAGCCATTGAGATTGCCTATAAAAATAATTACTTAGGCAAAAATGACAGCTACTGCTTTGACTTAAGGCTAATAATTGGAGCTGGAGCATATGTTTGCGGTGAAGAAACAGCATTAATTGAAAGTCTAGAAAACAAAAGGGGGCTTGTGCGCCCTCGCCCACCTGTGCCTGCTGTAAGCGGCCTTTTCAATAAACCAACACTACTAAACAATGTGTTGAGCTTTATTGATATTGTAAGACTCCTTGAAGGCTCAAGGGACATTCATACAACACCACTACAATTAAGCGGTGCTTGCAGGCATAGCGGGTTGTTTGAAGTTTCAAATGACATAACAATCGAAGAATTAATAAGCGAATTTGGTGCAACATCCATAGATGATGTAAAAGCTGTTCAAATTGGGGGACCGCTTGGTGCATTTATACCAAAAGATAAATTTCACCTAAAATTAAATAACGATGAGTTAAACAAAAAAGGCTTTATTTTAGGTCATGCAAGCGTAGTTGTGTTTGATAAAAATACAAATATGAAGGATATTCTACTAAACCTTATTAACTTTTATAAGCATGAATCTTGTGGCAAATGCACACCTTGCAGGATTGGTCAAGTAAGGCTAAAAGAAATTTTAATGGATTTACCAAACAATACACAATCAAACTTAAATCTCTTGTACGAGCTTTTAGATACAATGAAAGAAGCTTCTTTGTGTGGGCTTGGTGGTCTTACACATTTGAGCGTTTTAAGTGCTCTAAATTACTTTAGTGGCGATTTTAATATAGGAGAGCTTTAAATGAATAAGATAAATATAATGATAGATAGCAAGCAAATTAGTGCAAGCCCTAGCCAAACAATCTTAGAAGCAGCCAAAGAAGCTGGTATAAAAATTCCTACGCTGTGTGCATATGGACATATAAAACCGTACGGTTCTTGCAGGTTATGTATTGTAGAAATTGATGGTAAAAAAGGGTTTTCAACAAGTTGCACAACACTTGTTCAAGAAGGTATGGTTATTCGCACGCAATCAGAACAAATAAATAAAATCAGGCGCAATATCTTAGAACTCTACTTAAGTGAGCATGATTTTGATTGTACAACATGCGCAAATAACCTAAGATGCGAACTTCAAGAAGCCGCAAGTCTTCTTGGTATAAGAGAAATTCGCTACAAATCAAAAACGCATATTAAAAATGTGATAGACTCTTCTAACCCATATTTTGAGTTTGATTCATCAAAGTGCATCATGTGCGCCCGTTGCGTTAGAGCATGNGAAGAAATTCAAGGTAATTTTGCCCTAACCATAATGGCTAGAGGTTTTGACTCGTATGTTAGTCCCGGTCTGAGTGATTTTATAAATTCAGAGTGTGTATCATGCGGTGCATGTGTTAAAGCATGCCCAACTGGTGCTTTGATTGAAAAAAATGTTGTTTCTTTAGGTGCAGGCACGAATTTTACAAAGACAACTTGCGGTTTTTGTGGTGTTGGCTGTCATGTGATAGTAGAATCCAAAGCCAACACCATAGTAAATATTGTAGGTGATAATAATGGTCCAAATGAAGGCCACTTATGCGTAAAAGGTCGGTTTGCGTGGGAGTTTGTGAAATCAAAAGACCGCATAACAAAACCGCTTTTAAGAGAAAACCTAAAAGAAGATTTTAGAGAAGTTTCAATGGATGAAGCTTTGGACTTCATTGCTAAAAAATTTATCCAAATAAAAGAAAAATACTCAAAATATGCCCTCGCCGCCCTTGCTTCTTCAAGGTGCACAAACGAAGAAGTCTTTTTAGTGCAAAAATTAGTAAGATGTGCTTTTGAGAATAATAATATTGATAATTGCGCAAGGGTTTGCCATATGCCAACAGGGTTTGCTTTGGGTAGTGCATTTGGCACAGGTGCAGGTACTGCTGATATAGAATCTCTAAAAAAATCCGATTGCGTAATGATAGTAGGCTCAAACACCACACACGCTCACCCCGTCGTAGGCTCACTAATAAAACAACTTGCAATTGAGGGTAAAAAAGTCATTGTAATAGACCCACGAAAAATTGATTTAGTAGACCAACCACATATACACTCGCTTCATTTGCAAATAAAGCCTGGCACTAATGTCGCTTTATTGAATGCAATTGCATATACAATTGTAAAAGAAAAACTTTACGACAAAAATTTCATAGAAACTCGCTGTGATTTAGAGTCATTTAAATTATGGCTGGATTTTATATCAAGCGACGAAAATAGCCCTCGCAATGTTTCTGATATAGTTGGAGTAGAAGAAGAATTAATCGTGAAAGCAGCCATAGAATTTGCTACTTCAAGTAAAGCTACTATTGTATATGGGCTTGGCGTTACAGAACACACATACGGCTCAAGTGGTGTTTTTTGCTTAACTAATTTGGCTATGCTATGTGGCTTTATTGGCAAAGAAGGTTGTGGCGTTTCACCGCTTAGAGGTCAAAATAATGTTCAAGGTGCCTCAGATATGGGCGCTTTTCCAACAGTATTTACATTTTACAGACATATAAGCGACGAAAAAACACGCAGACAGTTTGAAAGCATTTGGCAAAAAACACTAGATACAAATGTAGGCCTAACTATACCGCAAATGTTCCAAGCAGCAATTGATGGCAAACTTAAGGGCATGTATATAGTTGGAGAAGATGTGTTCCAAACAGACCCAAATACTCACCATATAGAAAAAGCCTTAATGTCACTTGAATTTCTTGTTGTTCAAGAGCTTTTTTTGAGTCCTACTACACAATTTGCACATGTAGTTTTACCTGGTTCATCGTACTTAGAAAAAAACGGTACATTTACAAACTGGGAAAGACGAATATCTCAAGTGAATAAGGTAATCGAACCTATATGCGGTATTGATGAGTACAAAATTATCACTCAGCTTTCAACAAAACTCGGATATGCAATGAATTATAGCACAGAAGAAGAAATTTTTAACGAAATTGCCCTTTTAAGCCCGCAACTTAGCACTCTAAATTACAAAAAGCTAGAAGATTATGGTTCACTTTTGTGGCCAGTAGATAACCACCACGAAAAAGGCACGCGTATTCTACACCAAGACGAGTTCTTAAACAAAAAAGGTAAATTTTTTATTACTTCCTATCTACCAAATAAAATACCAGATGATTCATACCCATATATACTAACAACAGGTAGAAATCTCTTTCACTATAATTCCAGTAATCAAACACGAAGGACACAAAATACGCTATTCTACAATTTAGACTACTTAGAAATTAACCCAAAAGATGCTTCAAAATTAAACATATCCGATAATGATTTGGTAGAAGTAAAAAGCGAAAACGCTAAAATAACCCTAAAAGCCAAAATTACAGACAAAATAAAGTCAGGTGTTTTATTTACAACATTTCATTTTACTCAACCAAAAACTAATGCACTGTTATCTTTAAACACAGATTGGGCTACAGATACACCAGAATACAAGTTTACTCTTGTAAATATCAAAAAGATAGACAAAGATACATATGAAACATACGAAGTAAATCACCCAACAGTTTTAGAGCAGTATATAAAAGTTTATAATTTCTTTAAAAGGTATCCAGAACGACTAGAAATTGAGCTTGTGGCAAATCACATAAAGAAAAATTGGGATATATTTAGAATTAGCAGACTTAAAGAACTAAATACTAATGATCCTACACTAAAACAAGTAATAGATAAAATTTAAAATTAGGAGGATGTATGAGTGAAATTCTAACATCAAAGGGTGGCAAAATTGGTTTTATTACGCTAAATAGACCCGAAAGCTGGAACACATTTAATGTGCCATTTGCAAGGCAATTGAATGATGCTTTAATCGACTTCGACAAAGATGATGGAATACAGGTAGTTATCATTAAAGCAAATGGTAAAAGCTTCTCTGTGGGTATAGAACTTGAAGAATTTAGAAAAGGGCGATCCCACAAGGAATATAGAGAATTTATTAAGCTGATGGATGAACACAACCACACAATTGCAAACATGAAAAAACCAGTAATTGCGCAAGTACATGGGTACGCTCTGGCAAATGGAGCAGGCCTAGTGTTTGCATGCGATTTAGCCGTTGCTGCAAAAAGTGCAAAATTTGGTACCACAGCTATTAATGTGGGGTTAATCTGTCTTGGTCCAGCAGTTCCGCTTACTCGCCTTGTGGGCAGAAAAAGAGCTCTAGAAATGGTATTAACTGGAGAAATCATATCGGCACAGCAAGCATTAGATTTTGGTCTTATAAACCGTGTGGTTGATGACGAAAAATTAGAAGAGGCCACGCTAGAACTTGCAAATACTCTTGCCAATAAAAGTCCACTTGCTTTAGAAATAGGCAAAACAGGTATTTATAAAATGAGCGATTTAGAATACCACAAGGCAGCAGATTATATGAGTGAGCTATTTGCAAGTTTGGCAGCTACACAAGACGCTTTAGAAGGCGTTAATGCATTTGTTGAAAAAAGGCAACCAAACTTTAAGAAAAAGTAAATATAGATTTTTAAGTTGACAATTAAAGATTTTTTTTTATACTAGTAACTGCGTGCCGAGATAGCTCAGTCGGTAGAGCAAGGGACTGAAAATCCCTGTGTCCGTGGTTCGATTCCACGTCTCGGCACCATGTCTAACGAAATACTAAAAAATAGAAATTAAATTTTGTGTTTTTGTCGTTTTTAGCCTGTTTTCGGGTGCATCATTTCTTTCACTCAAAAATTTCTATTTTCTGATACTCTATTTATACCCATTAATAGTTATATAATTAGTTGAATTTTTTGAAATAAAAATTAAAAAATTTTGCATTGTTTTTTAATGATAGCTTATAAATCCATCAAATCTTTACAATTTTGTAAATATACTAACAATTTTGTAAATTAGTGTGTTTATTCTACATGTATTTTTAGGAGTATATGCTGTTATAACAATATTGGAACATTTTATGCTAATAATGTGGCATCTTGTTTTGCAGGGAGGGAGTATGAAGAAAATAGAGGCTGTCATCAAGCCATTTAAGCTTGATGAAGTAAAGGAAGCTTTGATTGAATCAGGTATTGGTGGTATGACCATTGTTGAAGTAAAAGGTTATGGTAGGCAAAAGGGTCATACAGAAATTTACCGCGGTGCTGAATATGTGGTTGATTTTATACCAAAGGTAAAGATTGAAGTAGTTGTAAAAGATGATCAATTGGATTTTGTTGTAGAAAAGATTATCGAACACGCTAAAACTGGCAAGATTGGAGACGGTAAAATTTTTATCTACAGCATAGATAAAGCAATTAGAATCAGAACGCTCGATATAAACGATGATGCACTATAGGAGGGTTGTATGAAGAAAGTTTTATTTATATTTTTTTGGATATTGGGCGTGCCTGCTTTTTCTTTTGCTGCTAGCGCTCCAGTGTTGAACTCTGGTGATACTGCATGGATGCTTACCTCAAGCGCTCTTGTTATGCTTATGACGCCAGCTGGGCTTGCTCTGTTTTACGGAGGAATGGGAAGATCAAAAAATATACTAAACACTATAGGTTTATCGTTAATTGCCTATGCAGTTGTTAGTGTAGTATGGATGCTTTGGGGTTTTAGCTTTGCATTTGGACCAGATATTGACGGTATTATTGGTTCTACCAAGTACTTATTTTTGGGTGGCGTTAGCGGATCTGATATCTTTCCTGGCACTAACATACCTGTTTTTGTAGAAGCCGCATTTCAGATGACATTTGCTGCAATTACCGTCGCTCTAGCAAGCGGCTCTGTGGTAGAGCGCGTTAAATTTTCTTCATGGATATGGTTTAGTTTGCTGTGGGTTACTTTTATCTATGCTCCTATTGCCCACTGGGTATGGGGTGGAGGATGGCTTTCCAAACTTGGAGCTCTAGATTTTGCTGGCGGTACTGTAGTACATATCAATGCAGGTGTTGCAGGTTTAGTATTTGCCTTAATGTTAGGTAAAAGAAAAGGCTACGGTACTCAAGCGATGCCTCCTGCCTCAATCACGTTAACCATTTTGGGTGCAGCTCTTTTGTGGTTTGGGTGGTTTGGGTTTAATGCAGGCAGCGCAGGTGCGGCAAATGGTCTAGCAGGCAGTGCATGGGTTGCAACAAATACAGCCGCGGCAATTGGAGCACTAAGCTGGATGTTCTGTGAGTGGGTTGGAAACAAACATCCAACGATGTTGGGCGCAGCAAGCGGCGCTGTAGCTGGCCTTGTAGCTATTACGCCAGCAAGCGGTTTTGTAAATTTAGAGGGATCGTTAGTAATAGGTTTAATATCTGGCATTGTAGGCTTTTTAGGTGCTGGAGCTATAAAGAGGTTTTTTAAATACGATGATTCTTTAGATGCATTTGGTGTGCATGCGCTAAACGGTATATGGGGTGCACTGGCAACAGGCATATTTGCAGATCCTTTGATTAATGCTGCAGGCAAGGGTGCACTATATGGCAACCCAAAGCAAATCCTTATTCAAGCTATAGCGATTGCAGCTACTATTACCTATACTGCTATTGGCACATTTATAGTGGTAAAAGTGGTATCACTGATAACAGGCGGTATAAGGGTTGATGAAGAAACAGAAACGATGGGTTTGGATTTGGCTGTACATTCAGAAAAAGGTTTCGATTTATAAGCAATAGGGGGGAATTTATGAAGCGCATTGTATTAACAGCGTTTGTAGTTGTGTGTTTTAGCACAAGCGCATTTGCTTTTGATGTAAAAACAGATATAGGCAATATAAACATAAACGGCACACTATCTGGCTACAGTATATTAACAGACAATGCAAACCCTACTGGCTCATTTGACACAAACGGTGAAGACAAACATGTAAGGTACGATATAAGTAATGCATTAGTAAATGTATCAAAAACAACAGGAGTGGTGCGGTTTAATGTTTTTGGCGGAGCCTATGCTTTTCCAACTGTAGGAATGCCTGGCAACAAAACTGTGACAGACGATGCAAACACAGGTCTTTTTGGGCCACTGCCCATTGCCTATGTTGAGCTTGACCCTACTTCCTTTCTATCGATCCAAGCAGGCAAACTGCCTACTATTATAGGGTATGAATCGGCATTCACCTATCAAAACATAAACATACAAAGAGGCCTTGTGTGGAACATGGAGCCTGTAATCTCAAGGGGCGTAAGGGCGATAGTAACAGCAGGACCATTAACACTAAAAGCGGGGGCAAACGATGGTTTCTACTCTAAGGATAAGCTAGCACTAGAGGGTTCTGTTGGGCTCACCTTAGGAAGCTTTTCAACATCATTTAATGTTCTCATACCAAATAAAAATACACCCTCAAATGATACAGCAAGCATTGCAAACAAACAGGAGTATGACCTTATAGCATCCTATACTGCAGGAAAGCTAACATTGGGTTCTGATTTGCTATACGTTTATTCTCCTAAAAGTTCTAAAGCAGGTTTTAGTGATTCAGCTGCAGCTTATGGATTAGCTGGTTTTGCAGACTATCAAATCAATGATAAATTTTCTTTGGGCGCAAGACTTGAATACGCTTTCAACAAATCCACAAATAACCCAAACAGCGCCAATGCTGATTTAATAGGCTACGGGCCTTCTTCAAAAGCTCTGAGTTTTACCCTAACGCCTATGTACAAATACAAGTATTTGTTTGCAAGGGTTGATTTTTCTTATGTGCGCATAAATAATTATTTAGAAGGAAGCGGGTTTGGAGTAGATGGCAATAAGGCAAATCAATACAGACTGGGCATTGAAGGGGGCATAATATTTTAAATAACCCATCATCCACCTCCAATTATCCAAATAAAAGAAGAAGCATAACGCTTCTTCTTTGCAAGAAAGGAGTGTTATATGGCTAAAGCGCTTGCCATAAGGCATGTTAAAATTGAACATGCAGGCTTGCTGGGTGAAGTTTTATACAATATGGGCTATCAAATACACTACCTTGATACACCAAAAGGACAGCTCTTAGAAGAGCCGCTTGAAAATTACTCTTTAGTACTGGTGCTTGGCGGCTATATGGGAGCATATGAAGAGGATAAATACCCATTCCTAAATTATGAGTTTAAAATTATGGAGTACGCTCTAAAAGCAAATATCCCGCTTATTGGGATATGTCTTGGCTCTCAAATGCTTGCAAGGGTTTTGGGCTCAAATGTATACAAAGGCCATATTAAAGAGATTGGGTTTTTTGATGTAAAAAAAGCCAAAAAACATCCATACTTTGATAATTTTCCAGACAGCTTTAAAGTGTTTCAATGGCACAACGATACATTTGATTTACCAGAGGGCGCTGTTTGCGCATTTACTTCAGATACATATCAAAATCAAGGCTTTGTTTACAATAAAGCGGTAGGCTTGCAGTTTCATATTGAAGTAGATGAGAGTATGATTAAAGAATGGCTGATTGAGTATTCTGATGAAATAAACAAAGAAGAAATAGACGCATCAGCTATACTAANAGATGCTTTTGTGCAAACACAAACACCAAAAAACTATANACAGANCTTTGGNTTTTTAACTAAAATATTGCAATGATAAATAATAAGGAGGTACTTTATGTCAGTTGAAAAAGTCTTAAAACTTATTAAAGNCAACAAATTAAAATTTATGGCAAGTATGTGTCTATACAACACGCCAAATAGCTCATTGAGCGCTTTCCTTTAAAGAAACCATTATGCCAGAAATGGAAATTAGTATGAGGCCTGCAATCTGCATAAGTGTTGGTTTTTGACCCAAAAATATAAAACCCAAAGCTATAGCAAAGAAAGGGTCGAGATAGGAAAATACTGCGCTCGTTGAAACCTTTATATAATTTAGTGAATCATACCACAAAAATAAAGCTAAAGCCGTATGAACAATGCCTGTTACAATAAGGAGTAAAATAACATACAAATTTAAGCTAAATTTGAAGAAAAAAACAAAGGGAGATGTAAAAAATATAGAGATAAATATTTGATAGGTTGTTATTTTCACTGAAGAGTGACTAGATGTGGCTATCTTCGAAATAAACCCCAAAAGACCGTATAAAAGGCCTGAAGTCAAAGCAATAAAAACACCAAAAACAGAACCACCAGGTTTTATAGATGGAGCAAAGGTTAAAAAAGCACCTGCAAAGGCTACTATAATTGCAAAAACGAGGGTCTTGTTTAAAGGTTCTTTTAAGAATATCACAGCAAGAATAATAGTAAAAACAGGACCAAAATAATAAAGCACAACAGCCGTTGCAATATCGGTAATATTGATAGCCCAAAAGAAAAATATCCAGTTTAGAGATAAAACAATGCCAGATAAAATGANAGGCAATATAGGTTTAGCTTTTAAAAGCTCTTTAAACCCAAAACGCTTTATAGAATAAAAAAACATAAANGGAAAAGCAAAAAGCACTCTAAAAAAGACAAAAACNGGAGATGGCAGTGCGCACCAGATAGAAAAAAGCGGTATAGAACCCCATATAAATGTGGNAAAAAACATCTCAAGCAANCCTTTATGCTTTGNNTTAATACACATTCCCCCNAAGAGATCAAAATAATGGCAAAGTTTATATCACATTCTTTTTACAAAGTCAAATTTGCAAATTATTTCCAATTATTTCACTTATTTATTTTGGTAGANATGATATAATGGCTGTAAATACTCCTACTTTTACAATAACTAAAAAGAATTAAACAAGGTTTTAGTGGGCTCAAAAGTAGCAAAAAATTTGGCTCCCCCGGAGGGACTCGAACCCCCGACCCGCTGGTTAACAGCCAGCTGCTCTACCGACTGAGCTACAGAGGAGCAATCTTTTTTTATAATATTACAATAATTTTTTTTTGTCAAGCATTAAAAAACTTGACATTAAACATTTTATCATCTATGTTTTTTACTAAACATACTTTTTGAAGGGGTGTATATATGCGTTTTGTATATTTTTTTGGCAATGGTTTTGCAGAAGGCAATGGTTCAATGAAAGACATTCTTGGCGGCAAAGGTGCAGGCTTAGCAGAAATGGCTCTTGCAAAAATTCCCGTACCACCTGGTTTTACAATTAGTGCTGAAGTGTGCGATTATTATTACAAAAACAACAAAACTTACCCACCTTCTCTGAAAGAAGAGGTAGAGTATAATTTAAAACGATTAGAGAAAGAAACGGGTAAAAAATTTGGCGATAATCAAAACCCTTTGCTTGTTTCTGTGCGATCTGGCGCAAAAATCTCAATGCCTGGTATGATGGATACAATACTAAATTTGGGTCTAAACGATAAAACAGTTATTGCACTTGCTGAGTCAACCAACAATGAACGCTTTGCGCTTGACTCCTATAGAAGATTCATTCAGATGTTTGGCGATGTGGCTCTTGGCATTGATAAAGAGTTGTTTGAAGACAAAATCAAAGAAATAAAGAAAAAAGAAAATGTAAAGTTTGATCATGAAATAAGCATTGAAGGCTTAAAGTGGCTTATTGATGAGTATAAAAAAATATACAGAGCGCAAAATAAATCCTTTCCTCAAGAACCAGAAAAGCAACTTTGGATAGCCATTGATGCAGTATTTAATTCATGGATGAATAAAAGAGCAATAGACTACAGGCGCATTAATAAAATAAAAGATAGCGATTTACTTGGTACGGCTGTTAGTGTAGTCAGTATGGTTTTTGGCAATATGGGAGATGATAGTGGCACAGGTGTGGCTTTTACAAGAGACCCCTCTACAGGAGAAAAAAGGCGATTTGGTGAATTTTTAGTTAATGCTCAAGGAGAAGACGTTGTTGCAGGTATTAGAACCCCCTACTCTCTTGATTATTTAAAACAAATTTCGCAAGAAGCCTATGACGAATTATTAAAGATATTCGACATATTAGAATCGCACTATAAAGATATGCAGGATGTGGAATTTACAGTCGAGCACAAAAAACTATACATGCTCCAAACACGCTCTGCAAAAAGAACCGCTAAAGCAGCTGTTAAGGTTGCAAAAGATATGGTAGAAGAAGGCTTAATAACAAAACAAGAAGCTATATCAAGAGTAAGTACAGACCAAATTGACCAGCTACTTCATCCTTTTTTTGACGAAAAAGCAAAAGCACAAGCAAAATTAATTGCAAAGGGTCTTGGGGCATCACCTGGGGCAGCTTGCGGTAAAGTAGTCTTTAGTGCACAAAAGGCGGAAAAATTTGGCTCTAAAGAGCCAGTTATACTTGTAAGGCACGAAACAAGCGCAGAAGATGTAGCCGGTATGGCTGCCGCCGCTGGAATACTTACCGCTCAAGGTGGCAGGACATCCCATGCAGCAGTTGTTGCACGTGGTATGGGCAAAAGCGCTGTAGTGGGATGCGAAGACATTGTTATAGATTACAATAACCTTCAATTTATAGCAAATGGCACAGTTGTTAAAGAATTTGATACAATCAGCATTGATGGATCAACCGGTGAAGTTTTTTTGGGTGAAATAAAAACGCTCATACCTACTGGACTAGATAAAGATTTGGCACAAATCCTGCAATGGGCAGATGAGACAAGCAGGCTTTATGTTAGGGCAAACGCAGATACACCACAGGATGCAAAAGTAGCGCTTGAATTTGGCGCAAAAGGCATTGGTCTTTGCAGAACAGAGCATATGTTTTTTGCACCAGACAGAATAAACATCGTAAGAGAAATGATAGTTGCAAAAGACACTCAAAGCAGGCAAAAAGCATTAGATAAACTATTGCCTATGCAAAAAGAAGATTTCAAAGCTCTTTTTAAGACTATGCAGGGGCTTGAGGTAACAATAAGGCTCATTGACCCGCCGCTGCACGAATTTTTGCCGCAAACTGATGATGCTATAAAAGAAGTTGCAAAAAATTTAAATATTCCTATTGATGAGCTCAAAAGCACTATCAAAAGTCTCCATGAATTTAACCCAATGCTTGGTCACAGAGGTTGTAGGCTCACCATTACATACCCAGAAATTGCTGTAATGCAAACCAAAGCAATTATTTT
>JGI24721J44947_10001875_pt1 | contig 30019 bp, 25 predicted proteins | sample YelNatPaOPGAMG01_FD_44947 | JGI IMG/M metagenome (IMG submission 44947) | reverse complement strand
TGCTTTTCTACATGCATGCCTATACGTGTCTAATAATATGTATCCGTGTCCATGGGTGCTTTTCGCTCTGGATATCAGAGTAATTTGGATGACAGGGCCGAGCGCTTCGCTCGAGTCCGTCGACGAGTTCCAGACGTCCAGCGAGGGTGTGTTCGTTTTTTCAGTACAACGTGCATAAAAGATGAGCAACATGCCGTTTACATAGCGGACTTCCTAACATCGCCTTCAACAACGAGCAGGAAACGGACGAGGGTACCCGCCTTGCCATGCATCAACCGCGCCTGGGGCGATCGCGCGTCTAGTATTGTTNCGTTTAGAGTCAACGCGTCGAGGCAACTCGTCAGTCGCCGCTGCGCATTGGAGTGCTCTCTGTGGCGAGCCCCCGGACTCGCGCAGAAAACCCAAGTTCAGGGCAACAACTCGATTTAGAGTATGTAGTAGACCGATGATCGCAAACCTATCAATCTTCTTTGCAAAATCAAATCCGAACGGGAATGACAGAAAGCACCCAATTGGAATCACACGAGCCATTTGCAGTACTTGGAGGCGGAAAAGCGCCANNCGTCACCCATCCCGATGCGTAGCTACGTGTTGCTGGCNAGCTGCCCTGCGACGCAGCTCGCAACGCGTACCCTGAAACCTTGAACACCCCCGTTGCTTGATCGATGACATGCGGAAGCGTCCGTTCAGTAGATCGATCCGATTTTTCACCGCTTCATCGGCTGGGTTCGCGCAGCACTAGGGGTGCGCTTCCGTGTATCGATGGTATCCTAAAGAGACTCGGAGAGCAGCGCAACACCATCGCGGTCGATGCTGCCAATGCGATTCACGGGGATCGCCTGCGGATGCACGCGCCAGTCGGAGATCCCGCCTAGAGACGGAGCGCTGCACATCGCTTCCTCCTCCTGCTCCTCCGATTCAATGTGCGGCTGAAGGAGCGCCTGCCTTTGAGGTTGTCGCACCCAACGCCTGGCTACGCTAGGCAGAAGCCAAGGCGTCTGCACTATCGTGCAAATCGGCCGCATTCATCAAAAAAAGGAGGCTGCCTTAGCCGAACACGCAGTGCATGAAGCGCTTCTCCTAGCCGTCGTGCGGGGTACACCATTCGCGAGACTCGTATCGCCCCAGAATCCTGAGAATAAAGTACCGAAATTTGGTCGGGAGCTCAACATACTAGGTTCAAGACGAGATTTCCAGATCTAGTGCATCGAGCGGCGCTCTGAAGAAAACAGGCTTGGCGATGCCACTGGAGATGACGTCTCACGCAGCGTAGGGGCGTTTTCGCGGTCACTGTGCGCCGGACTCGTGGTATCCTGTTCCGCTGCGCTCGGATGAAGCTGCCGTACCGCACTGGTGGCGCAGTGAGTTGATGCAACAGAACGCTGGTCGGGCTCATACTCGTAGCCAGCAATATTCCAGCCGAATGTCGCTGCCGGAGCGTTTGTGAAATTCGGTGCAGCAACACCATCACCAACGCCAACACAATCACCAGCAGCAGGAGTCTCCGTCACCAAATTGGCAGTGGCGCGTATCGCTGACTCGCGCGGGTAGCGTTCGACATGCTCAGCTGCGAACGCAGGTGGTGCTGCAGTAACCTCAGCAACAGAAGCGGCCTGGTCCACCGGCCGTCGCCTGGGTCGGCGCACCCGTAGCCACCATATACCAGGGCCGTAGCTCGCTGCAACCCACCAGTGTCGACGCCTGCTCGGGCGCTTACCGGGAGCACACGCTGCTGTTTGGGATGCGTACAAGTCCTTTGGCGTTTTTGAGAAGAACAATCCCGGGCCATAGGACGCCGCCACAGACCAAGACGGTCGTTCTGGCCTGATCGCAACANTGCCATCGACGCGGTTCCTAGCTTCGGAGTCCTGGGGTGTGCGTACGCGCGTTTCACCGTCGCCAGTCGCTCGGGTGTCAAAACGAATAAGAATACGAGGCTGTTGCTGTGAGTGAGGTCCCTCGGATACAAACGGCAGCGCCGGTGCCCAGGATGCAACGCGGTGCCTCTTCTGGGCGGCTCGTTGTTGAGAGCGCAGTTGCCGGGCACGCTCGCGCAGAGCGGCGGCCTCGGTCTCCCGTCGCAAGCGGCGCATAAAGGCATTGTCTCGCATTTCCGGACGACCTAGCATCTCCGCTTGATTCAGTAGGAAACGCGCCTCGGCGATGACCTCTTCGGGTGCGTAGCCTCTCATTTCCCCGTAAGGTAGCACGAGCAGCTTACTGAGATTCCGGAAACTGCACGCCTTAGAATTCGGAAAAGATGCACACAGGATACTCACGCGTATGGACAACTCGAATTTGCGTCTAGTGGTGGCGAAATACGGTTCATGGGACGGATGCGGTGTAACAAGCTTGTACCACGCCCGTGCCGTTCGTATCCAAATGCATACTTCACCGTAATCGATGCACCATTCGAGAATACGACTAGTTCGAATCATCGTTGGTCGGAGCTTGACACTTCCAGGACCAGCGCCCGGGATCAGCAGACCTTCGGCGACGAGCGAATTCGGCGTTTCCAGAGCTCCCGGGCCGCCGCCAGTGTTGCGTTTCGCGGACGTCTGCTCCAATTCCAGGGCATCCAGACAGGCGTGCTCTCCCGTACACTCGTCCAGGATGCGGAACCAGGTGAGAAGCCGCTGCGGGAGTGCGCTTTCTGTGTTCGTTGCATCAGCAGCGTTATGATGAGAGCTACTTGCATCAGTAGNCGGCAAGTTCATCTCAGGTGGAATATGCTCCTCTAGTACCATGGCATCGTCGTTAACGCTGCTCGATGACTTTGTTGCTNCCATGGTTTGCTCCTCTGCTACACCATTTTCACGTTCCTGAAGACGAGACGATGTTCGTTCCCTTCGCTGCAGTTGCGCTTCAGCTTCGGCGCGCTCCCGTTCGGCTGCACGAAGCGCTCGTTCGATTTCCGCTCGTTGGCGCTTTGCCAGACGCTCTATTCGTTCCAGTTCGCGCCGACGTTCCAACTCCTCGCGTCTGCGTTGGCGTTCCAGTTCCTTTGCTTCCTCTTCACGCTGCTTCCGCAGCTCCTCTTCCCGCTGGCGAGCAAGTTCCAGTTCTTGGACCCGGGAGGATGTCCGTTTTGTGGCAAGCAGCCGCTCGAGACGTTCTCGACGGCGTTGCAAACGCTCTAATTTGCGACTGTGCTCTTCCCAGACGGGAAGAAGTTCCTGCTTGAGCCATTGTCTCAAAGCGCGTTCTCTGGAACGGGGTCGAGCATCGTCCAGCGTCTCGATGAGGTCTCGCAGGGCATCCGGCCCCTGCGCAGCAACGCACCACTCGTAGTGCGGCGAAGGTTTTGCGCCCCTGCGTCGGCCTTTCGTGGATTTCAAAGCGCTCGTTTCTGTGTCGTCAAGCAACTCCCTATACAAGCGGCAATTGTCGTCAAAGTACCAATATAGCGCTCCGTTCCTATCGATGCCCACTGGCAGGATTCGCAGGTCGTCATGGTGTAGTTGCCGCAAATCCTTCAAGTAGCGGTTATCTTCGTTCGGACTACAGAGTACGAACTCGCAGAGCGCGTACAAAATGAGCAGGCGTTGGCTTGCCCTCAGCTGCAGGAACGCTTCCCAGCCACCGGCCTCGAGCGCATCCATGATAGACGCTGCATCTGCAGACTCAGTGCTGGTGGAGCGCTCCTCCGGATACAGCCCAAGGTTGATCATTTCCGCCAGATGCTGTTGAAAGAAACGAACGAACTGCGGAAACCATAAAGCATCCGCTCGTTGGACCCAGTCCGCACGCTGCAGTGCTGCCACTGCGCGACTCCCGTCATGCTCTGTTCTGGTGCCACTGCCAGTGCGATACCCAGCCAGGCTTGCCATTATTTCTGCCAAAATGGGCGCATATTGTGGCGTCTCCAGAGCGTGCTCGAGCTCCATGGGCGTCACGTCAGGAATGCCGAGGCGTTTGGAGAAGACTTGCAATAGACGCCAGGTCGCCGGCAGCTGCCACATCGCCGAGGGCTCTAACCCTTCTAAACTTCGCTCGTCCAACTCGTGCATAGAAATGTTTTCCAACTTCCGCAACCCTGAGGTGTAGATCAGACTCTGCCGCGGTTCTGTCGATATCGAAGCCGACTCTTTGACACGTTTCCGTCGCTGCCCCGGTGACCAGGTCGCTGCCTCTTCCGAGTCCTCCTCTGGAGTCGAGACCTCACTCTCTGTCGGTTCCGATGCTTCATCGGAACTTGACGAGCGCGACGTTGCTGGCAGGCGCCAGCGCGCCCTGCTGCTTACCACTGAACTATGCTCCGAGGAAGATTCCGAACTTGAAGAGGCAGCAGCCTCCTGGTTGGTGCGTCTGGTGCGAGCAGACCTCCGTAGCTGGCCGTCGACTTTTCGACTCCGCGAGCCATACTGCTCCTCCTGGATATTATCCCCACCTTTGAGCACGCCTGTGATGTTACGTTCGGCTTCTCGTGCCGCTTTACGGCGCGGACGCATATCCAGTTTAAAAGAAGCTGCGTTTGGCCCGTCTCCTAGCGTTGCGTTTCGCCAGCCCCGGTTGAAATGTTCGCGGCGGCGCGCAGCAGCTTTTGATCGTGTCGACCCTGCATCAGATTAGTCGTGAAGAGGAAGCAGAAGCAGCAGCAGGTTGAGCTAACGTTCATCAAGGCAACTACACACTGATCTACCTTTGTTTGATGACTACGGCAGTAGAAATGTCGCCACTAGGAAGCAGTAGCAGGAGGTTGAGCTAACATTCAACAAGGCTACTACAAACTGATCTATCTTTTTTAGATGACTACGGCGGCAGACAAGTCTCCACTAGGAAGCAGCAACAGGTCGAGCTAACGCCGATGAAAGCAACTACATGCAATACCCTTGATAAGTGACGACTGCAACAGTTGTGCATTCAATGGCACAGCAGGCACCTCTACTCTCGATACCCACTGTATTGATCCAAGTCTCGATCAAACCTCGACTCTAGTGAGGAACACGGGACAGGATCTGGTAAAGCGTCGCATTATCCTCAAAGAAGCGCCCTCATTCATTCCCTGGTCTGCGATTGCCTTCGCACCTCCGCGAACGTCTGACTCGTTTCGTAAAAAGTGCAGAACGTGGAGCATGGTGCGCTGCGCGGGCTGTGCGCCAGCTGGACGTGGCCAGCCGCACTGTACGAGCGCTGCACTGCGCTGCGAAGCGAGTTCGGTAGAGCGCACGGCTGTTTAGAGCGCTGGAGCACCGGCAGGGCTACTCGCTTTGGAAGCAGCTGAGGCATGCAGCCAAACGGAGCAGCACCTCTGAACTGTTTGTGGCGATGGGTTTTACCAGAGTGCTGGGGTCCTCTCGGAATCCTCTTTGAGCAGGTATCGCCGTACTGGTTTGCGTACGTTGGTGTGGCCCTCGCGATAGGACTCTCTGTGCTTGGGGCCGCGTGGGGTATATTCATCACGGGGTCTTCGCTCGTGGGGGCCTCGATTCAAGCTCCGCGCATCACTTCGAAGAACCTCGTTTCGGTCATTTTTTGCGAAGCGGTCGCCATATATGGAATAATTGCCGCTATAGTCATGGCGACTCGAATCGGCTACGCGTCTGTGGCTGAAAGCGACCCTGTCACCAAGTTCGGTGGATATGCGCTTTTCGCGGCGGGCCTGGTCGTCGGGCTGAGCAACCTGTTCTGTGGGTTAAGCGTTGGCGTCACGGGCAGTAGCTGTGCGCTGGCCGACGCCCAAGATGCAACAATCTTCGTGAAACTGCTTATCGTTGAGATATTTGCGTCAGCACTGGGTTTATTTGGGGTCATCGTCGGCATTATCATCAGTTCTAAAGCCACGCTCGGTGGCGGTGCAAGCGCTGGTCGCTGACTAGTGCAAGGAAACTCGGGCCAATACGATTCTCAGAGCAGTGCGTTCTTGAACGCCTGCACCAGCAAACCTTTTCTGTTTTCTCGCAGGTATTCAATGAAAGGAATGTGATCTGTAGATTGGGGNAAGGTCGCAGCGGGACATGATGCTGTGAGCCCTACCTTACGAAGGAATAGTCATGCTCCTACGAGTCAGACATTCACTGGTCTGCATGTAGATGAAGCACTCTCATCGTAGTCCGTTCTGAACCTTGTGCATCCAAAATGGAGCTTCTCAAATTTTGTATAAAAAACTATCTTCTCGTCAATCCGTCATACTCCATATTTTCTCTACGATACGCTATCAAAGAAACCACACGGTGTGAAGCTTCCGTGGCATTGATTCGGAAATTGATGGAANGACTCGGGTGGATAAAGAAACTGTCGCGTTTATACAGAAGACCATGGCGCGTTGGAAGACACACCACTGACTTTGCACTGAAAAATGGGCGCTTATCATACGAGGCACGGGTGCTCGCCCTATTCGATAAGGCTGAATTCGGGGGAAACGGTAGACCTGTACATGGATACACAAACAGGGGAAACCGCCCTTCCCAAGGAAGAAACAAGCGAGAATGACGACAACACAAGCCCTAGCGGCGTTTTGAATACGGTTTTCGCCTACAAAGCCCCGGACGGGCAGAATCGTTGAAGGACTCATGCTTCGCGGATGCACTTTTTGGATCCTCCATTCCACATGCCTCTGTCATTTTTATAGAGAACGTCAATTTCTATCACTTGACAGCGGCCGAAGAGTACGCAAAATGAGATTGACATCCAGCTACTCATCATGCGAGCGAATTCTCCCTCGCTCAGTCCAATCGAAGGCGTCTTTTCTATTCTCAAACGTCATTTTAGTGCTCAGAGATCANTAGACGAGTTGTTCGCATCGATATGACAAAAAGATGCAGGGTGCCATTCCGGATCGCGCAANTNCCGACTCGAGAAACGCTCGCCTAGCTTCCGTCACCTCGACGCACCGGGCCTGGCAACTCTCACCAGAAATTCCGGACGCATGATTTCAAACGGTCCATCTCAATCCGAAAATTTTCGATCAAATATTCGTACAATAACGGAACTGATATTCGGGACAGAATGTGCAATACGACCTGATCGCGTGGTCAGAGACACGCCTCCGCGCTTCCATGAATATGTCGAGCGAACTTTCGANGGAACCTTTCGCGCTCTGCGTAGGCATTCTGTTGGAATGNTAGAGAGTTGCCATGAAAAAGAATCAGTGGCCAGAGGATAGAGAGAGACACTGTAATTTCGCCTGATTCAAAGCACTAGTCTAGCGCGGTTCAGCAATCCAGAAAGACCGGAGTGCAGTATGGATTTACGGGAGGATGGCTTTCTCCAGAATATTCGTACAGCATAATCGCGTTCCATTATTCAACATGACTGAGTATAGCGCGGTGATTCCGGGTTCGCAACGCGACACCTGTGAACGCCTACTGCATTTTTCAGACACACGTCGCATCCATACGACTCCTTGGGACGCTACACGTCAGCCTCCTGGGCGTATTNGATAGCAAACATCGATTTGTTTACAAGCAGATTGCATTTTTGCNGGTCGATGCGACGGTGCATCTGAGGATCATATGTAGAGCGCGAGAACCTCAATCAGTCCACGAGGTCACGTTTCCTCACGAATCCTCGACGGGTACATGAATCTGTCCATACGCTGAACGGCGCTGAACGCAGACGTCCGGCGCGGCGATCATCCGGCGGATTCCAGCGCACCCTTACGCACACACACTCGGTGCTTCTGTTGTGCGCGATGATGCACAATTAAGCATTGCTTGGGGGTGCCTCCGACGCACCGCGATGAAATGCCGAAAACGTCTCAAAGACCAGACACGGCAGCGCCTCTTGCCAAAGCAGAAGAACCGCGCTACGAAAAGGCACCACGACCTCGGCTTCCCCAAGGAGAACGCGTGAGATTCCGTAGCGCGCAAGCTTCGCGACAACTGCCCGCAGTGGCGCATCCAGCGCTGCATTCGGGGGCGCATCAGCAATGGCGGTCGATACAGGCTCAGACTTCGGTGACGTGTCCATCATCGAGCGTGTATACGTGTCCGCAAGCGCTCCGTGACGATCCAGCACGTACGCCGCAGGCGCCGTGATCACCGCCACTCGCCCGGAGACAGCGCGATCGAACCTGCGTGCGTCACGCGCATGCATGCGAGCAGCGTTCCATGCGTGCTCGATCCACACATCAGATTCTGAAGCGGTGCCGAATCGTTTCGTTGTTCCAGTAATGTAGATGATCTGGCCGTTTGTGTCGATGAGATCTGTCGCGATGGATCCAGCGAGGACAACTCGTCGGTAACAGAGCTCCGTGGCCGTGCAGATGGTGTCCAATCGGGAACCACGCTCGAGGCGAGGCTGCTCGTCGAGTTTTCCCAGAGTCGAGAAGCTCGTCATCGCGGATGCACCAGTCATACTGGATAATGCTGGTGCGATGACGACCAGATCGAAGGTGCCCAGCTCTTCTCGCAGGGCGAGCACTGCATGACGAGTACCGCTGCTCTGCATGTCTAGATCCGTGAGGTGGAGCAAGCGAAAGTGCAGCCCAGGGGCCACCTCCGTACAGACGGCACGCGCCTCTTCAAGCGCTGCGAGGTGACAATCCACCCAGCTGATGCAGATATTCGAATGCTGCGGTTTGCTTTCGTTGGACTGTTCTGAGCGTTCACGCATAGCCTCCATGCAGATCACTCGAGCCATTTCCTGGAGAAATGGCGACGCGGCTCCGCCGAGAAAGCACACGCGGCGCGGCCAGTGTGGCTCTGTCCAGAGCACACCCGCCTTGTATCGCGGGAACAGACGCACCCATACGTAGATGATTGGAGACAAGAGCGCTGTCATCATGAGCACCAACAGGCGCACACCAAGAACCAGCATGAACCAGGCATATTCCGCAAAATATCGCCGCAAAATTGGGCCTCGTAGGGTCACCAGTACACACAACGCTGTCCAGAGCCGGAGCGCCATCTGCCGAAGTTGGTGCATGACTACCGCGATCGAACTGAAGAAGCCTCTGGCCTGTTGGCTTACGGATCTATCGATGCCGTCCAGAGAAGCTGCAGGCTGCGCAAACGACGCCGCTCCGGCCGATGGCTCTGAAGACTGTCGCTCCGAGGTATTGTCGGCAGCGTCCTTGCCAGCGCTGGCCAACCATCGAAAACGGCAAGTGCTTTTTCGTTTGAGTACACGAACAAACCTTGGCACATGTCTTACGCGCTGTTGTAGCTTCAAGTCGTTCAAATCAGTTTGACGTCGCCTAAGTAGCGCCCGAGCCGGTAACCAAGCCTCGACACCACCAGAATGCAACGCGTGGCCGTGAAAGAAACCCTGCTGAAACGACGCTCTCCGACATGAACGCCATGCTAAAGTCACTTGAGTGAATCCACACCGCAAGTTATTCTGATTGGATCTGGGTGCACGCACTGACATGAACGGTGTCCAGTAAAGTTCTCGCTAATAACCGCTGCGCTGTTTCACTGCGTATATGCCACTCGACGANGCGCCTGCCTATNGGCNAATCNGCACCAAAAGCGCGCTGCTTACACGTCTTGCTCTTCTGAACGATGCCGCAGGGTTCGCTGTTGTCATCGTCATCGGCAGCATCTGCAGGTACTTCAGTCACTGCACATAGGGAACCGACTAGATGGCGACGACGATGGCAGCGGCAAGCATCAGACAACGAAACAGAACACCACGTGAACTTGGAGCTCCAGTTACCCGAACCGCCAAGCCCCGAGGCAGCAGAGGCGCAGCTGGTTGCAACGCTGCTGCAGTCCTGGGAGCGGTCCTTGCAGCGCCCGGTTCCCGAGTCGAGCGATGATGAACCTGCCTGGGTGCAAACCGACTTTGCGTGCGTGCATCACTACCGCGAGTACTGGATACGCCGCATAGAAAACGAGTGGGTTGCAGCAGTCGCAGAAAGCGCTGCGCTGAGGGTTGAAGTGAACGCTTGGGCAGTGACCATTGCCTCTGTAGAGCCGACCTGCACGGACTACGCTGATCGCGCTGTTCTTCAGTGGGCAGCCGGCGTCGATCCGCCACCAGACCTGGATTCACAAGACGTATACTTCCTGCAAGTCGAACGCGGGCGCAACGCTGCGTCTGGCGCTGGGCCCATCGTTCCTGCTTTACGGTTGACTCGATTGGGCTTTGCGAGCTGTTCAGGGAACGTTCATGAGTTTAGCGTTTGGATTCCGCGAAACTGCCTCCATATGCAGCAACGCACTGGTACAGTTGCCCGACTATGGCGAGCGTTCTCCGATGAGCGCGAATGGCGAACTGGGCTTGTACCTTTTGTGCGACAGCTCCAAGCGGTAACCCGGCTAGGCCAGATCCATCGACCGCTCTTGTATGCGCTGATCAGGCCCCAGGAGCATTTCAGTAGCGGGCGTAATGTGCCGCCGAACGCCTTGCCAGGTTTCCAAACACGGAAGCAGCAGCAGCAGCAGCAGCAGCAGCAGCAGCAGCAAGAGCGCTATGCGAACATCCGGGAGATGAATACTGGCGGGAGCGTCAAACCTGATTTTTCTCTTGGTTTGTTGAATGATGGACAGATGCGAGCGATTACAAGAATTGTAGAGGCTCGCCCCGGCTCTGTGACGTTGATCGTTGGCCCGCCAGGAACGGGAAAGTCGCGGACCATCATCGGGGCGCTGAGACGTCTCACGGGAGAAACACCAGCGCCGCGTCTTCTTGTATGCGCACCGTCAAATCATGCGGTGAGGCTGCTCTACGAACAGTTCCGGTCGCAGTCCGATACTACGCGGCCGGTTGGTATTGCGTGGTTACAGGCGCAATCCCAGCGACAGGAACATGCCAATAATGCCCCAAACTCCAATAACGATGGCCAAATAGGAATCGAGTGGAACGCTCTTGTTCATGACGTTCCCATACGGAACGCGGACGTTGTCTTCGCGACTCTGAATAGTGCAGCTGGGCTAGGGTTTCAGGGTACGGGGAGGATGCGAGAGCGACCCTTCCAGTACGTGATTGTGGATGAAGCGTCTCAAGCTGTTGAGCCGGATACGCTGATACCGCTCATCCTCGAGTCTTTTTGCCCGACGAATTTCCCGCATGGTGATCGGATGGAACCCGAAACCATCGCTCCAAGCAGACTTGTGCTTGTAGGCGATGCTCGACAACTACCCGCCACAGTGCGATCGCGCTTGAATCAGGCTAGTGGATATGACAAGTCGCTTTTCGAGCGACTTTCCGAGGCTGCGGAACGCGTCCACGGAGCTGCGCTGTGTTGGCTAGACGAGCAGTATCGCATGCATCCGTCGATCGCCGCGTTTCCGTCACATTTTTTCTACGGGGATCGTTTGCGTACAGCTTGCCAAGTTTGTGAGCGTCTGAGAGGCGTCGACTCTCCGATAGAGCTTTTGGATATGTCGGGCGACGCCGAACATCGAGAAATTCGAGTGGCCACTAGCCTGGCAAATCCGTACGAGGCAGCTCGACTTGTTCGATGGTTAGCTGAGAATCAACCGAAACTTGTCGGAAGTAGGAAAGATCCGCTGACTGTTTTGTTGATCACGCCGTACCGGGCTCAGGTTCGTTTTCTGGAAGAAGCGCTTCAGGAGTTCCATCTTTGGACGCCAGCAGCTGCAGCATCGTCGCAACCAACACGAAGCCGTCAGGAATATCGAGTTGCCACCGTGGATGCCGCCCAGGGTGCAGAGGCTGACCTCGTGATTTTCAGCACTGTTCGGAGTGCCCGACACGGAGTGAGCGCATGTACAACGCCCCGAGCGCTGAGCATCGGTTTTGTGGCGGATACCCGGCGACTCAATGTAGCGCTCACAAGGGCACGATCGCAGCTCGTTGTTGGCGGCGACCTGCTTACGTTGGTTCGAGCCTCACCAGTTTTTGCCGCATGGATAACGTTTCTGTGTGAGCGCAAGCTCGTTCCGAACCCGGAGGCACTCTGGGAACGTCTCTGTGAGGGACTCGAACACCCGCCAAACGAGCGGACAACGCTGGTGGATATATCGGATCCTGTGGCGTCCGGCTTCGCGGATGCATCCGAGGCTGCAAAGGCGCGCACGCTCGATGTCGTCGCTAGGCAGAACCGTCGTAACGAGGCGGCCTGCGCGCCCATCTACCCATGCAAGATCTGCCGGCAGGCGTCAACCCGGATCTCTGCCGCAGTAGCTCGGAAACAGACACTGGGGTCCTTGCAGGAGCCGCGGTCTACGCGACACAGTCCTACCGCTGGCTTGCCACCAGCAGTGGCATCGATTTCCTGCGCAAAAATGAAACGCACACAGAAGGATGCGCGGATAGCTGCAGCGCGTGCCGAGGCCGCCACTGCACGCATCATTCACTCCGATGACGACGCATCATCCGACGCGGGCTCGCTGCCGACCAGAGGCGGGAGAGCAGCGCAGCTGTCGCGAAGGCATCGCACCAACGGCGGCGGGTATGCTACAACGCGACCGCAGCCAGTGCATAAGGGTGTCGACCGGCGCTGGCGCTCCTCGAGCGATGCTATTGCCGGCACCAATGCGGATCACTTTACGAAGCGGATACGGGCAGCGAGACCAGCGCCATCGTCAGTTCCAGGACTGACTGGGGGATCGGCACCGTCGGCAGCCGCGTTGGCGACTGTTTTTGAATCACNATGGCCCCGTGAACGCGTTTCTGCCGAGCAGCAACGCCAACTCGATCGCGTCTCCTCTGTGCAGAGGTTCGCTCTCGGTGGAGCCACGACGACACCAGTAACGCTGGCAGTTGGAGATCGTTTTCGCGAGCCCTCGCTGCACACTGGATCCGTCGCACGAAACTCCACGGCAGTGCAACGCATCGCGAGCCGACTTGCCGAAAGAGCAAAAGACACATTGGAGAATGTCCGCCGTTCAGCGATATTCGACAAGGAAGGCTCTGGTGATGCGCGCTGAGCGGTAAACGTTCGTATGTGTGTGTGCATCGACGACGCGTGCACGCATGCACAGACTGCCGTGCGGACACGCATGCTATGCGTGCACATGATGATGCACGCACACGCATACGTGTCCGGACACGTGTCCGTGTTGCAGACACTTCGAGGCTGGCATTTCCACGTTTCATTTGCGTTGTTTCAAGTCGTCGTTGGTGCATCGCGCACAACGAGTGTCACTGAATGGCATCGCAGGCGGTGTGGCGCGGCCTCTTCCTGTTGGCGGCTACGGAGCCGCGTGTATGGTGCGCGCNCTGGCACGNTCCACGCAACCACATGGTGCCGTTGTAATCTAGGTCTTCCCGCTAGCCANTGTTCCTGTTAGCTGCCAGAATCTCTTCCCGGCTGACGCCGAGAGCATAGTGCTCATGTCGCGGCGCGCGCAGCCGTGCGACTCGGTTGCGTGCGTCTGCCGTGGCGCCGTCCGAGATCGATTCCAGGCTGCTTCCAGAGGTATGCCACGTGCACCGAGCCCGGACTGGTGCAGACGTTGCCGATGCTCCGCGTCTGGAGACGGTAGCTCGTTCGGTGTATCCGTTTCGAGTGCTGGTAACGAAAAAATGAATCTTTATCTCCGAAACGCGTTTGGCTGCACAGTTGGATCTATGGCTGCAGCGATACGTATCCATGACTGGAAGCAGAGCGATCTCGGTTGCAGCGTATTCTGTTGCAGGACGNCTCTTGTCATGGGATNTGCATGCACGAACGTTGAAGCGACTCAGCGAGCAGGTACCAGCGGCACTGTGAAGCGGGCGTCGAGGTCGCTGCTGCTGCTGTCGTCGTCGCAGATTCGACGCCATAGCTGCGCGTTCCAAAGTGCCATGCGGGCTCGTTCACGAACATCAGGCGCTGCGTCATGTTCCGCAACCTGACGCAGCAGTACTAGCACCTCCAGTTGGGCGAGATGGTTCCGAATCGTCCTCATGACTTGCTTCGTGGTCTGATCGGGTTCCTGCGGGGGCTCCGCTGCACCAGCCGGGGGCAACGGGGCCGCTGTGGTTTTGCGGTGGAATCCCTGAACGCTCAGCGTGTCTAGGCGATGCGGCATATACCGCAACAAGTTGGTAAAACACCAGGAAGCAAGGAAGCGTTCCAGTACCTCGGACGATTTGAGAAAGCTTGCCAAACGTTGTAAGAGCTCCCGACGCGCCAGAACTTGCGCTCGCAGTGGAATCGCATCCGCAGCCGCCACAACCGTGAGAAAATTCAATGCATGGACGCGTACGTCTACGTGCGTGTCCGGGTGCAACGCAGCGTCCAGGCGTTCGGACAGCCCCATTGGGCTCTGCAGGACCAGAAACAAGCATGCTTCGTGCTCGCTCTGATCGCCGTTGGAGTAGACGATGTTGTGAAGCAGCGCCCACGATTGCGCACAGACGTCCGCGGCTTGCCTTACGTCCGTGAGCATGTCGAGCGATCGCCATGTTAAAAGGTCCATCAGCGATTTTTTCTCGGAACTCGATGCTGCAAGCGCCAATATTCGGATGATTTTGATAATTTTCGCCACAAGGTGTTGTTCGGTACGTGCAACCGTCTGATGTCTTGCATTAGGACCGGATTGCTTGCTCTCGGCGATGCCGTGTCCGACCGCGCTGCCTAACGCAGGAGAGCAGCCACGCCAGACATCGGCAGCATTGAGCGCTTCGGGATTCGCAGCTCGCGCGCCGGAGTCATGCGAAAGGTCCCAGCGATGCAGGTAGTCATGGACAAGGGAGACTAAATTCTGGAGAGCGCGCTCTTGATTCATCAGCGCTGTTCCCAATGGACACGGTGGCATCGCACACTGCGCAAGCGCATCACATGCCGCGCACCGCACGACATACGGCGCCGAACTTGTCAGAATCATGTCGAGAAGGCGCTCACTGAGGCTCGGATGCAGACCCTGACGCTGTCGGTTCGGGATCAATGCCATGAGCGAAGCCAGCGCCTGGGCGGTTGCCTCAGCCACGCCGAACGATAGCTCTGGGGGCGCCCGCCGTACCCATTCCAGTAATTTCAATAGCAACGCCATAAGTTTGTCGTCTACAAGAATAGGCTGNGTATGCTCTCCATTTGAGGCGATCAGAGCCAACGCTCGGAGCGCTGACGTGCTTTCACGCTCGCTCTGGGCGCCCGGGTTGGCTGATGGCAGCGAGGCAGCCGCAGATGTGCGTCCACATCGCGTGGGACTTGCGAGTTCCAGNCTAGAGCGCTTGCTCTCCTGGGAACGCACGGATTCCGGTAGCGATGCCAATCGATCACAGCTCTGCTCGATAACATTCACAATTACCGGAATGGCGCCAACATCAAGGGCAACTCGCTGGAAATGCGAAGAGCTGGCCAGGAGCTTTTCCACAAGCTCTACGACTTCTGCTTGCCGCAGCTGCTGAGCGGGCACCTTGGGATCGAAATAGATGCCGAATTGCGTCCAGGATTTGCCGGGCTGCGGCTGGCTCGGTGACGCTAACAGCGCGAGCAATACCGGCAGTGCGGTGGCGGCGAGTTTCGATGCGTCATTCAGCATCCCGGCAATGTACAGGTGCGCCAGAATCTTGACACTGAAGAACCTCCGCAGCGGTACCGGATCGTACAAACCCCGCCAGAAGCGTTTTGCACTGCGAGAGTTTCGCGCAAAGGTCTCCGCAAGCAACGCTGCGGCGGCGGGGGCGTCCTCGATAAACGTCGATATCAACTCTAGCATGGTCGTACTGAACGATCCTGGGTCATCCGCATCCTCTTCAGAGCCATCAGAGTCCACGGTACGCACGTCTGCGTCATTTTCGGTGTTCAGGTTGGAATCTGGCATCCGTTTGAGATCCGCGACGATGACATCCATCGCTCCCGCCTGTAGCAGCTGTGTGCGCCCTTCGTGGTGCCGTGCCCATACCGCAATGGTTTTCAGTGCTTCCAATCTGACCAAGCCCTGATCCTGTTGGACACAACGGAGCAGTGCCTCCGCGTCAGCACTCCGCCAAGCAAACCGCGCTCGATCGCAACCAACGCGTAACCTAGCGGCCGTGAACTGCCGCATGGTGCGCAACGCGGCGACTTTAAGAGCATTAGGCGACGACTGCTGCAACGAGTCGGCAATAAAGCGCGGGAGACGCTGTTGTTGTGAAATCTCGGCCTCTGCAGGTGGACAGTCGCCATAACACAGCGTTCCCAGGAGCGCCAGCAACGCTTCCTTCACGGAACTGTCCATTCGAACAGCATCTTCAGCGCAGTACGCAAGCAGCTTTGCGAGCGCACCACTTTCCACGACCCAAGCTTTCCGTTCGGTATTTCCGATGAGGAGATTTTTCAACGTGTTGAGCACTGGGCCTTTACCACGGAGGGTACGCGTTTCCCCAAGCTCCCGGAGAGTTTTCTGCAACGTGTAGCTGAAAACATCCGAAACTGAAGCGAATTCCATCGTTCCCACTGCTCCAGTGTGCATTTCGCTTCGCCCGAGGTGCTCGGTCCTCGGTTATGTGAACACTGGAATACCTGCAGAAGTGCAGCAATCAGAAACGCAGTGACGCCTCGTTTCCGAGCGCACGACGCCGACCGCAAACTCCGTTGCCTCTCGAGATGCCGGNCCCAGATTTCGCATATGTTGTGATTGTTTCGATGACAAAACATCCATTTACCATATATCCCAGGTTTCGGGATGGATGGATAATGGCTTTCGGGAAAGTTTCTATTATGATGCAACCTACCTTCAAGTGCCATTAGTCAGACTTCCTTCCGGATATACTGGTCGTTTCGTATGCTCTATTGAGCGTCGAGCGCCTGCCGTGAGCGCCTGCCGTAGCGCTCATACCGCTGAAGCAGATGCACCGCAGCAGCGAAACAGCTTTGCCATACCACTGAGGGCGTCCGCTCGAGGCGTAGTTCACTCGACACGGGGTCGGCGTACACCATCATTCTGGGAGCCTGCAAGCTGCGCAGACAGACGTACTGCCTGTGGCAGCGCGAAGCGATATACCAGGATACTTCGGCGACCAAGGCGATGCCCAAACGCAGCATACCTGTTCCTAGTCCAAGAATAAATTGCGCTGCAGACAAGTTGCTCAGGTCTCGCAACAGCACCCACCACTTTCGAGGCACACTGAGCACCAGCTTAGCAGACCCGTCCGCCTCGCCGGACCTTCCGCCTAGAAGGTAAACTTTCGACAGTAAGGAAACCTTTTGTCCGTTTTAAAGTTTATCGTAGAGAGGGAACGAGATTTTTATTTCGTTGCCTGTGCATCGCTAGTCTCTGTTCAAAAATATCAACGAATCCCTGATCAATGCCTCGTGTTCCTGGACGGATTTCGCAGCCACGACGCACAACATGATCAAACTGCACGTGTTCCGAGTCATGTTTCGGATGTTTACAATTCAAACGAGGAACTAGTACATCTTCGTTGCGGCTGGAGGCGAGTGTTGTCGCATGCAGTGCGCAGGTTTTCGTCCAAGTTGTGCTGTGCAGCGTGTAACGCTAGTTGAGGGCCCGCACGTTGCTGGCGCCTATCGGAGTGCCGCATGGTGCGCAGCGACAGCTCGTTGCCTCCGCAGGCTATCGAGCGTCTCACGCTCGCATCTGTCAATAACCGACGCTGACCCTTGGTCATGTTCTTGGTTAGACAGCCCGCACCATCGATGCCATCGCGTGCTGTAGCGATCGCTCGGATGTTCTATCGCGGGGCTTGCTTGCTGTACCCGTCATCGATAGACGCGGCTGCTTGGTACGAAGTCTACGCGTCTTCGCCATCAGGCACTGCTTACGGTGTCAAGCTGGCCTGCTCCTTGCACTGGGTGCGTTTCACCTTTCGTTTTTCTTCGGGGGCGAACATGTTCTCCATTTCGTAGAAGCGGTGCAGGAGGGCGATGGATTCTTGAGCAAAATGACCCCCGCTAACACGCAGCGGTTTGCGGTTAGACGGCAATCCGCAGCTCCCGTCGTGAACTCGGAGCACAGTACCACAGCCGCCAAATCGTTCGTTTCTACAACCAAAGTAGACGTAGCCACCAACGCCGTGCGCAATCAGAGCAGCCGTGCACATAATACACGGCTCGCAGGTCACGTAGACATCGGATTTCGCTAGCAACGCTTCTCGACGTTCCATATGAGGGTAACGGTGCAGCACATCAACCAAACCTACCAATTCGGCGTGTTTGGTTGCATTTCGGAGCTCGTTGCAGCGGTTCGCTCCGTAACCGATAATCTCGCCGGAATATCGCTGAACCAGCAGGCATCCGACGGGAACTTCCGCGTGCCTTTCCATTGCACGCTTTCCTATCTCTAGAGCAATGAGCATGAATTTGGGATTAAACGTGGTATCCGTTGGATCAGCCGCAGTCAAGTTCCGGGCCAGCTGTGCTGTTCTCTGTGCACACTGGGCAGGTCGCACCGCACCATCCGACAGTGGAGGTCCCAGCGCTTCGCCGTACTTGGCCGCCGCTGTCGCATCCGATGATGAAGAAGCTACCAGTACTGGTGACGTGTCAGTTCTAGAGTCTTTGTGTTCTGGAACTTCGGTGAGACGTCCCCGGTCGCTGTAACTCGGGACGTCGACGCTAACTTGAGCACACTGCAGCCGCTGCGATTGTTCAGGAAGAATTGGTCGCGAGAGGACCAACTCACTGATCCCGTTAGCAGCTGCGTCTTCGCAGCAGTGACCGTCCGCAACAGAGCACCGCGTAGACGGAGGACTCAGTCGGTGCAGCGACTCCATTTCACTGAAGCGGTAGTCCGAGCGACCTCCAGACCGGATCACTACCCACACTGGACGCGGCCTCGAACGGCTCCAAGTCTAGAGTCGACTCACTATCTTTCGGTTACAGCACGCCGAAAGGAAACCGTATGCGTTGCGTTGTCTCGTTTTGACACTACAACACCGTTGACTTGCCGTTTTTCCAAAACCCAGCAGGAAAGCGTCATCATGATCGCCGTCGAGCCGCGGCGCAGACGAGCCCACCGACTGTTGCTATTCTCGTACACAGCTGCTTTTGCCGTCTACTTCTGCCTGTCTCGTCTGTTTTCATATTACTCAATTGCCTCTGCCTTTCTTGTTTGCCACGAATTTTGCCTGTCGCTGTGATACGACCGGAGAAACGCTACGACTCTTCTGTATACGCGAACGACTCGGACTCGTTTCCAAGTCTACACCGAGGGCGGCAGCAGCAGCCAATGAGCATACCTTTAAACTTTAGCACCTACTCAGCGCCATGGCCGAGTCATCTGTGCACTCAAAAGCCACTGTTGGGAGGAGCCACTCTGGTTCCGCCTTGAACGAGCGACAAGAGGAACTACAGGCGGACGTACCTCGTCTGGAGCGCTTGCTGGAACTAGGTGTTTGTACCAGACTCCCTGCCGCACGACAGGAGGCGTTCGAGCGTTTGCGTCGCTGGATAAACGGCAGTGCGAACCAAGATGCTGCAGTAATCGCTGCCTGTGCTGTCATTTTCCGTCAGATGCAACGTTGTTTGAGGTGCGAACTTACTCCGAATTCGAAACGAAGGCGAACTTGTCATTCAGGTGCGTTCACTTCCGATCCAGATAGCAGGACGCTGGTCCACTTGCTCACGTTCCTCGCTCGTATCGTAGGCTTGTACGCACGTCGACAAGGGACACCGACAATCGATGCCCTCAGCGCTGCATCGACAGTCGAGTCAAGGCCGGCACTGTTGCGATGGCTCGCTGCTCGACTTTTCCACCTCATCGACGCCATTATCGTTAGTGGTGTTGAGCGAACGGCGCTTGCGTCCCTGCCCGGCCCGTTAGCGTTTGCCAAGGCTGCTCGAGACCGAGTCATCGCGTTGGTTTGCCGGTGGCGTGATCTTTTTGCCGATGTAGATGAATCATTTCAGCAAGCGTATCTCTACACGTTTGAGATCTTACGCGTGCCGCAGCTGCAGTGTACAGAGGCTATTCTGCGACCACGCTTCTTTCGAAATCAACAGGAACTAGAAGCCTCGTTGCGGGTACAGATTCCGGCGCTGATCGAACGCCTAACTCGAGAGCACCTCCACTACAACGATGAAAACTTTCTGGGAACTCTGGAGAGGGAGTTCGGCATGCGCACGAGCGGATATCTTGGTATAGATGACGCTTCTGATCCAGGAGCCATGCAGCGCCTCGTTCCGAATCAGCAGCTGTCCGCAAATCAAGAGCTGTTGAAATTGTGGTCCAGGCATCGTGATCGTCTTCGAGACACACTCAAGTGGGTGAAAAGCGCTCGAACAGACCTAGAGCAGCGTCAACAGCTGTGGACGGGTCTTGCGACGCCTCATATCACCGCTGATGAAGTCTCCGTACACACATCACTGCGTGGGCTGGACGCTCGACTGTCTGCGTTCGAGACCCGGGTCCAGCTGTTGTGGTCACAAGCGGAGACGCTTGGCATCGAGCATCCAGCTGCTACCAGCGCCGATGACAATCCAACCGAGAATAGAGTACCCTCAGGGTATGCTTTCGATGATCACATGGCGATCAGCGAGCAAGAACTTGATGCGAACAACGATTTCGCCGACATCGATTTTATCGCTATACAAGAAACGTTCACTGGGACCGAGACATCCGAAAATGCGCTTACCTTTTCTCCGATTCATTCTGAAGGGGCTCGGGAAAACACAATAACCGACTCAACAGAGGTATATGATGAGCGTCTGCCGCAAGATGCGCCATCATTACCTACTGATGCCTACGCGACCAGCACAGCGTCGAATCAGCATGCCCTGCAACATGCTGTAGACTTCACGCTTCCCGAGCAGATCAATCAACGAGGCTTCAGCGAAATCGAGCGTTTACTCCAGCGCCGAATCAGCAGCAACAGCGAGAACGTGAATGAAGAGGTCTTGCAGGCGTTTGAGGCTGCAGAGCTACACTTACTACGAGCCCAGACTACAAGTGACGCCACGACTACTGTCGCTGTCGCCGCGGACCCCCTTGAGGGATTCTTGCCCGCAGACCTGCGACCCAACCGCCGACGGTCGACCGTATCGTCGAAAGTTTCCGCTCAAGCGCGCACTGCTTTGCGTGCGTCTCGACATCGCTTAGAAACGCATCTTCGGCGCGTGCTTCCCCGTGCCCAACGTCAACGCATGCAGCAAGCAGAGTCGATATTCGAACACCGCCAACGAGATCGTCGCGCGTGAGCTTCCCTGGATAGCTGGAAAGTTTCTTGACGGCGATGAAACAGCTTCAGGGCCGCCATCATCTGTAATTGTTGAAAACGTCGTGCACTATATGAAGTCTATCACGTGAGGGATTGCTCGCAATCATTCGATTCCCGGTCCGGTTCCGGTCTCATGTCTGAGACTTGACACACCAGTTTGGGTTCCAAAATGTCCTTCGCTGATTGGATCAGCGCGAGTTCCGGTGGGACCCCTGCTTCAACAATCTCTCCCTCATCCAGGGTTCGCCGCAGCACATGGTACACTGTTGAGAACGCGTATTCCACAGCTTGTTGGAGATTTGGTACCCGAGCGCTCCACGCTAGCAGAAGCGCTGCAGACAGATCGCCGGTGCCGGTGAATGATCCGGGCAACCGTGACGGAAGCTGGAACCACTTGCTTTGTTTCCGAAGCGCTTCCGAGAGGTACACGCAGGGACGTTGGTGCTCGTCTGCCTCTGCACCGGTGACCACAATGACAGGCACCTGGTAATGCGTATGCAGCCAATGGCAGGCACGTTCGATGTCGGTCTCATGCGGTACGAGAAGTTGAAGCTCGTACGCGTTCGGAATAATTAAGTGCGCCCTTGGAATTAGAATATCTCGATAGGCCTCGACCATTTCGGGAGGCACGTAGAGCCGTCCGTTGTCGCCTAGAACCGGATCGCAGAGGTACCAAACCGGCTCCTGACCGGCCCTTTCCGAGTTAAGAAGGTCAATAAGCTCGCGAACGACCTCCAGGAGCTCGCGAGACCTAATATACCCTGTTAACAGGTGCGTTACGCTTTTTAAAAGCCCATTCGGTAGGAGGCCGTTCCAAACGATTCGTCGCAGCTGCTCGGCGGTGAGACTCTCCCCGGCTTTGTGGCGATATCCCGTGTGGTTCGCAAAGTGCACCGTGTTGACAGGATCCACGTCCCAGCCGAGCAATTGTAGAGGAAACGTAGCTGCTTTCTGACCCACATAGCCGTGCACCACGTGCGACTGCACGCTGAGTACCCGGGGCATGAAGAGCGTACACCAGGAAGCGCGAGAAGTTGCCACGCGAGCGCCTCGGTGGCCGTGCGCGAACGCAGAAGCAAAGCAGCGTATAGATAGGAGGCGTGGTGAGTGCTCGCGGCAGGCTATATACCCGGAATAACGTACGAGCAAACTGCCAGATCCGGAGGAAAGTATGGTTGGTGGTGTTGCTTGTTGGAACTTGGTGGTATGGCGCAGCATGACGGTCGCGGATCACGGTCGCGCAACTGCGTATTCCAGGTTTATGTATCAGCAATCCTACGCTCTAAGAAAACGTTCAGTCGATGGACTCGAAACAGACGGCTAACTACGACGCCGAATATACTCGCCGGGTCGTCGATGGTATTCACTGCATTATCCCCATCGACGGAACGTTGATACAGCGCTGGACTAGTCTTCTGCACGATGCATATCNGTCNTCGATNNTATTCACTNCATTATCCCCATCGACGGAACGTTGATACAGCGCTGGACTAGTCTTCTGCACGATGCATATCAGTCTTCGATCATATTCACTGCGATAACACGTTTGCAGGTCACGGTATCGAGATCCACACTGGTACCGAGCAGATATCTTCTTTTTTTCAGCAAGATTCGTTGGGGTCAGCGCTGCAGCGCCAATGGGTGATTGCTCGTCTCAAGATAGTCGGCTTGTGCCTGAATCACGGAACGTGCCGCTTTCTGTTTCACTTTGTTCTCAGTACCATGGTAGAACGTCAACTCTTACCGAAAACGGTTCGACCGCTTTTATATGATATCACTCTCGAGCCGGGACTGGAGCCTCGTCTACACGAGTCGGTGGCGACTTCTGACGGCGTTACGAGCGAGACGAGCGCTCCAGCGGGGCCACCAGCTGGATCGCCACAACACCCAGGTGATACTGAAGACGAAGATGCAGCGTTTACTTTCCAGGGACAGGAGACTGTTGAACTCGAGGTGCTCGAGGACACGAGCTCCATCGTTCTCAACGCACTTGAGCTAAAAATTCACAGTGCGCGCCTCAACGGCGTGGAAGCACACAGCATCACCAGTGACCCTGACGCTCAGACAGCTCGCCTGGAGTTTGGCCAAAAGTTTGCAGCTGGAACACGGGTGCGGTTGGAGCTGACCTTCCAGGGTATTCTGAACTCGAAAATGGTCGGATTCTATCGAGCAAAATATCAGGATCCAGAGAGCGGCACTGTCAAGTATATGGCTGTGACGCAGTTTGAACCGACCGATGCGCGGCAAGCTTTCCCCTGTTGGGACGAGCCCGCGCTCAAGAGCCGGTTCCGGATAACTCTCGTGATTCCATCGGATCGGCAGGCGATCTCGAATATGCCAGTGGAGCAGGAGACCGTTCGGACCTCGGATGGGCGGAAGGTTGTTCGCTTTGAAGAGACACCTCTCATGTCGACGTATCTCGTAGCGTTTGTCGTGGGAGAGTTCGATTATGTCGAAGGGCGCACCGCTGAAGGTGTACAAGTCCGAGTTTACACGCAGAAAGGAGTAGCTCATCAGGGCGCTTTCGCGCTCGATTGTGCCGTCAAAGTGCTTTCGTATTTCACCGAGTTTTTCGGTACACCGTATCCGCTCCCGAAAGAGGATCTAATCGCTGTTCCGGATTTCGCGGCTGGTGCTATGGAGAACTGGGGTTGCATCACATTCCGAGAGACCGCGTTGCTATTGGACCCGGAGCGGAGCGCTGCAAGCGCTCGTTCCCGCGTTGCCGAGGTCGTCGCACATGAGCTTGCACATCAATGGTTTGGGAATCTGGTGACGATGGAATGGTGGACGCATTTGTGGCTGAACGAGGGCTTTGCAACCTGGGCCGCAGAACTTGCCGTCGATCATCTCTTTCCCAGCTGGCAGCAATGGATGCAGTTTGTTTCAACGACGTTTGCAGCGGCGCTGCGATTGGATGCGCTACGCTCGTCGCACCCGATCGAAGTGGAGGTCGCTCGTGCTCAGCAAGTCAATGAAATTTTTGATGCAATCTCGTACTGTAAGGGAGCTTCCGTTATCCGCATGTTGGCAAACTATCTGGGTCTCGAAGTTTTCCGCAATGGCCTCTGTCGTTATCTCAACAAGTTTACGTACGGGAATGCGAGCACGGATGATCTGTGGCAGGCGCTCGAAGAGGAGTCTGGCAAACCGATATCCCATATGATGCGTTCGTGGACGCGTCAGACTGGCTATCCTGTGATTTATTTTGATGATGCAAACATGATCGTTCGGCAAGAGCGTTTTCTGGCGGATGGCGGAAGCGTTTCCCATACATCTCGAGTGAATACGAACGCGGACAGCGACTCGAATACAGCACCGACGCACTGGGTCGTGCCCCTGGGCATGATGGATAGCAGTCAACCAGCAGTGCCGCGCTACTTCCTGCTCGATGCGAAGCAGGCAGAGCTTCAGTCGATATTGGGAACGGCGTCGAATGCTTCGGAGCAGCGCTGGATCAAGATGAATCCGCACCAGACTGGTACGTATCGCGTGAATTACACCCCAGAAATGTGGCAACGCCTAGTGGAGCCCATCCAGACCAAGGTGCTCGGCGCGACCGATCGACTTGGACTCGCCATGGACGCATTCGCCTTGACGAAGGCTGGCATTCTGCCGGCGTCTGTTGCTCTCCAAATGCTCGCAGCGTTTTCGAAAGAAGACGATTATGCATGCTGGCTCGACGTGGTTGGCTCTCTCGGAGAGCTCGGAGCGGTTTTCGCGTCCGACGAGCCCTCGCTACGGTCGCAGTTTGACCGCTTTGCCTGTGATCTCATGCGCTACACTGCTGAACGCATCGGATGGAAACCGGAACCCAACGAGGAACACGTTACCGCGTTACTGCGGTCGCTTCTGCTTGGGGCACTCGTGAAGCACGCCGATTCGAGCACCGTGAACGAAGCTCGCCGGAGCTGGAAGGCCGAACAGGACGGAATGGATCGTGTCCCGGCAGATCTTCGACTCGCAGTCATGTCTGCGGTCGTCCAGTACGGTACAGATGCGGATTTTGATGCAGTACTGCAAGCGTACGCCCAAGCGGTTATGGATGAGGAGCGGGTGCGCTGTATTCGTGCCCTCGGTTGTACGCGCGACCCGGCCAAAATCCGTTGGTTGCTCGACTGGGGTCTTGATCGTTCTCAGGTCAAGTCTCAGGATGCGATTTACGTCTATTCGACGCTGGCTGCGAACACGGACTCTGGACGTCGAGCCACCTGGCAATACCTGCGTGAGCATTGGTCGACCTTTTATCAGCGGTTTGGGAAAGGCAACTTTCTCTTGTCGAGCTTCGTTTCCTCGATACTCAGAGACTTTTCTTCTGAAGAAGCAGCTGAGGAAGCTGAAGCGTTTTTTGCCTCCATCCCAGACAAGGAGCGGGAGAGTATCCAGCGCACCATCCAGCAGAGCACTGAGCGCATTCGCGCGANTGCGGCGTGGCGCCAGCGGGACATGCACGCCGTTCGGGCGTGGCTTGCAGAACGCTGCGGCTGAGGCGAGCGTCCGACAACTCCCGGTACTGCTCTGTAGGTGTGTGCTGAGCGGGTGTGCGGAGCAGAAGCTGCACGGCGGCTGCCTATGGATCGACGACATCGGTAGTTGACGTCATTCGCATGGTGGACAGGTATTGCCCGGTGTTGGTAGCGACCGTGTTTGCAGCGACGAACAGGAGCATCTGACGTCGTTCCGTTGGCATCACTCGGATCTTTCAACAGTAAAGAAGGCTTGGACTGTACGCACCGACCAGAGTGTTNATCGACTCTGTGGACATTCCGCGATACACTGCGCTGCGTTGCTCGCATTCGCTTTCCTCGCAAAGCGACGTTGGCGTTGCGCCCACAAGCGATCGCTGCAGCGCACGCTGGACAGTGATCCATGCATCGTGCACTGCCGCAGCACAGCTGACACCACACTCCCTCGCTACGCATCTATTATGGACCGTGAAAACACGCTTGAACGGTGCCGGCGACGATATGCATACGGGCGACGGTGAACCTAGTGATGTCGATTCCGATACGACGAAGGAGCAGAGTGTGCAGCGCCTCCCGTCACATATCTTGAAAAACACATGACTTGTGGGTGTTCATTCCCAAATGATTTCCCTGTCCGATGATTTCGCATCCATACAAGTAACATGCGTATTTAGAAGCTCGCTGAACACCGCCCCGAACGGGAAAGCAGCGCATGCGTCTGCAGTCTGTGCTGCTCAGTTCGTAGGGTGCACCACGCAGCCGCGATCAGACGTGCGTCGATGGACGCTCTCCCGTTTGCCAATGATCATCATACAATGAGCGATGCTCGACTCTTGTCTACACGATCTTACGCCTCAAGAAACAAGTCAGGTGCGCGTCACCGTACGTGCTGGTCTGGTGAAGCGCGTCCGGGTCCGTTCGACGGCGAGCACCTGCAGCGGACTCGGCACCTCAGTGTCTCCAGAGCGGAGCGCTGCGCTGCGGAGGGATGTCTCTGCGTAACTGCGGTGCCAGGTTCAACCGAGTCAGTGCAAAGCAGGAGAATCCAACACAAGGTCTTCGAGAAGCGGCACGGGTGATCCATGTGAATCAAAAAAGCATGACACATGCTGTATCGATGTTGGCATGCTTCTGGATACACGGTGGCATGTAAGATGCAGGCGCTGGGAAATGCATGAGAGCAACCATAAGGCACGGACGGGTGCGTCTGAACAAGACCGATACCAGCGTTTCAGCGCTCTTGTTTTCGCAGCAGATCCGAATGGTCCAGTACCTTGTCCTTGCGTTTACGTGCTTGACCAGTCATGTATACCAGAAAACAATGTGACAGGTGGAATATGGAGCACGACGACTGCAGCGAACGCAAAGTCCATCGTTCTTGCGCCAGGATTCTCGTCGATACCCCAAACGCTGTCTACGTTCGGGTGTACACATCAGCCTCTTCGTCGATGTTGCTTGGCCGAGGGCGTGCTGCGACACCTCGGTGCTCCACAACAACGGGCCATGCATCGACGGTTGCGTTCTCAGGCGCACGAAGGATCCTCGGAGCATACACGCCAAGCGCGCCTAGCCCCGGTGCTTCGCGTCCACCACCGAGTGCTTTCTCTGGTGTTATCGTTCTAGACCGGCAACCGGGCGTGCTCGTGCAACCTATCGGAGCCCAGATCCAAAGCGACTCCCGAACCAGAACGAGGTCATGTACGCGCAAGGAGCCAACGTCCACAAGAACAACANATTGCCGTCCGCTCTCCGTACCACCTTGGTGTTTGAGTTGGCAACCTGCGTTTCGCCAGACCTCTCCGTGCTGTACCCGTTACCCAAGAGTTTGCTGCTGCTCGCAAATCTCAAAAGTATTGCTGAGGGAGCTAGTACATATTCCTCAGTCGCCATCACTTTACATGCTTTGAGTTGATGCTGAATCGCTTCAACAATCCAGTACCTGAACCTGTAGCAGACATCCTTGTGGGGTATGTGCTGCGTTGGACGGTACCTGCGCTGCTCACAGCGCCTTGGGCTGTGCACGTCGCCTCCGCTCGCCGAGCGCGCGTTCTACGCACTGGGCTCTAGTCCAGGCTCAGGACGCTTCTCTCAGACGATATGGTTGCCACCGACAAAGCCCGAGGCGTTGTACAGGCGGTTTCAGGCCCCGTAGTGGTTGCTCGCGACTGCCCAGCGTCCATGTACGAACTGGTTCGCGTCGGACACGAACGCATCGTCGGTGAAGTGATTCGGCTCGAGGGCTCCTCGGTTACGATACAGTGCTATGAAGCCACCGACGCTTTGGCGGTAGGGGATCCCGTCGAGCGGACTGGTATGCCGCTGACAGTGGAACTCGGTCCTGGTTTAATGTCGAGCATATTTGATGGGATATCGCGGCCTCTGGAGAAGATTGCCACCCTCTCGGGGAGCGTGTTCATTCCCAGGGGCGTCGATGTGCCCTCTCTGGACCGGGAACGTCAATGGTACTTCGAACCGGACCCAGCGCTCTCTGTTGGTAGACTCGTCACCGGTGGTGACTGGATCGGAAGCGTCCAGGAGACCCCGCTTATCTTGCACCGGATCATGGTACCTCCGGGTACAATGGGCACCGTCGAATGGATCGCACCCAGTGGTTGGTATACCATCACAGACACGGTGCTGAAAGTGAGTCACCAGGGTGTCAGCAAGGCGCTGTCTATGATGCAGCGGTGGCCTGTGCGACAACCGCGACCCATCGCGGAGAAACTCGTCGCGAATACACCGCTGATCACAGGGCAGCGCGTTTTGGATACCCTGTTCCCGTGTGTTCAGGGCGGTACCTGTGCTGTGCCGGGTGCTTTTGGTGTTGGAAAAACCGTTATTAGTCAGGCACTGTCCAAATACTCGAACTCGGATGGAATCGTCTACGTGGGATGCGGTGAGCGCGGTAACGAAATGGCAGAGGTTTTACGTGATTTCCCTGAGCTAACCATGTCGCTCGCGGACGGCGAGCAAGTGTCCATCATGAACCGGACCCTGCTGGTAGCCAATACGTCGAACATGCCGGTAGCGGCCCGCGAGGCATCCATCTACACCGGTATAACAATTGCCGAGTACTATCGGGACATGGGACATGATATGTCCATGATGGCGGACAGCACGAGCCGCTGGGCAGAGGCGCTCAGGGAAATCAGTGGACGCCTAGCGGAGATGCCAGCGGATTCGGGGTTTCCGGCGTACCTGGCGGCACGTCTGGCTTCCTTCTATGAGCGCGCTGGGCGCGTCAAGTGTTTGGGCTCCCCTGAACGCACTGGTTCGGTGACCGTAGTGGGAGCTGTCTCGCCTCCTGGGGGGTAAGTTTCTTCAACAAACAGGCATCGGGTATCTCCCGGTGGCGTGTATGCGATATGTCAGCCATCGGGTCGTCATTATTGGCGTTCGAGACGAGCGCTTGATGCCAGAGCAATCCGCCGTGGATTGTAGCGTGTCCCGGGCGGAGCGTCCGCAGCGGGGATCACCCGCTGCCCCAAATGCCGTCGGGGCGAAAGCCACCACGAGCAACATTCTTTATCAATGACAGAAACTAACCTGTGAATAGTGACTTTTCCGATCCTGTGACCACTGCGACACTATCGACAGTTAGTGTGTTTTGGGGCCTCGACAAACGCCTGGCCAGCCGCAAGTTCTTCCCCGCAGTGAACACAAACATTTCGTGGAGCAAAAATATTCAAGCGCTGGAACCATGGTACGATGCGCACTATCCGGAATTCCCATCGATTCGCCAGACCGTACGTCAGATTCTCCAAATGGAAGAGGATCTAAGCGAAATCGTCGCCCTCGTTGGCCGCGATGCCCTCGCCGAGAGCGACAAGGTCGTTCTCGCGGCAGCCACCATGATTCGGGAGGACTGCCTCCAACAGAACAGCTACACCTCCTACGACGCCTACTGCCCGTTCCTGAAAAGCATGCTCATGCTTCGAAATATCGTGCTGTGGTACGAGCTTGCCCAGAAGGCAGTCGCCGAAGTGGATCGCGACGCGGGCGCCACGAGCGCATCGAATCGTCTTACGTTTGCGGGGTTGCGCGATGTGCAAATGGACCTCCTTAATCGACTTTCGCGAATGAAATTCCTTGAACCCAGCATGGGAGATGATGCGCTGCGTCGCCATTTAGACGCGCTGCGGGATGATATCGTCAAAAGCTTCCGCGAACGCGACTGGGCGCTGACGGCATGACGCATCCTCGCCCTGCGACAGTGCAGCATCGTCGAGGCGCACAGCAAGCGGTCGACGTCCGCGAGACCAGGTCGCCAGCACGACACTAGGCCGCATTCAGTTCGCGAAAAGCGCGTCCACTCGAGGCAACCAGGGATACGCACGTTCATCGGAACGCGTCGATTGATCCAACGACGACGACGACGACACAAGCCGTGCATAAAGCGCTTTACCTTCAGTGACGACCTGACGAACCGTAGCTTTGACTTTCCGAAAATACTTGCAGCGTCCGAACCCAAGCTAGCAGCAAACGAGAGAGATATCATCTTCGGGTGTTCTTGGATTGCAGCAGCTGTCCGAGTTGTCCACAACACTGCACTGTGCACGCATGGCGATCACGCATCCGAGCGACACGTGTCCCGATGCGTGCGCGGATGCTTG